>Ga0181568_10004594_pt1 | contig 12285 bp, 9 predicted proteins | sample 101ome_20_FD_133758 | JGI IMG/M metagenome (GOLD analysis project Ga0181568, IMG submission 133758) | Coastal salt marsh microbial communities from the Groves Creek Marsh, Skidaway Island, Georgia - 101404AT metaG (megahit assembly) | ecosystem: Environmental > Aquatic > Marine > Intertidal zone... | reverse complement strand
GCGGCGGTTGATGAGGGCGGTGGTTTGTTTTTTGTGGGGTGGTGGTGTCATCATCCGAAGAGAACCTACGCGCGATCGCGTGTGATTCTTCGCGAGGGGGAGACGATGGATGGACGGTGTCGACGGCGAAGGAAGGAAGGAAGGAAGGAACGCGAGAGAGACTGACGGCGACGCCTCGTTTGGGGCGGGTAACCGACGACGCAGATTCGGAGAAGTTCGTATCACAACGTCGTGCGCGTGCAGGATGTGTACAGATTGATGGATGTGTCGAGCATTCAAACATACATCATTAATTCCGCGCGCGTGGTGTTTCTGAACGAGCGACCGCACCCGAGATCTGGTAAGGGTAAAGAGGACAAGGGGAGAGGCGAACGGTCGCGGGGGACGACGACGGCGCACTCGGAGTGCGCATATTGCGCGCGAATTCTTCAGAGTGAAAACAATAATTATTGTTCAATCTCGTGTAAAGTGAACGGAGGAGACGACATGGCTCCCAAGGAGGGCGTGGACATGTCGTTCGCGGAGGAAACCATCAAACCGACGCCGAGGAAGAGCACGCAAGCGAAGAGCGCCAAGGACAAGTCTGCCGATAGACGAGGCCGTAAAGGGTCTCCAACGAGCGACACCGTTAGCAAGAGCGCTCGCAGTAGATCACCGGTATCGGTCAAGAGCGAGGACGAACCGACGAACAGTAGCCACAGTGGATCACCGATTCTCAAAGTCGCCGCGGGCGCGCTCCTCGCCGGCGCCAAGCGCAAGCATCCGACGGCGAGGGGCGACGCGCCCGCGACGCCGGCGCCTCTCCTCATCACTCCATCCGTTCTTCACCGACGCAAGAGCCGTCCGAAGAAATCCCCGGTGGGTGATCACTAGACTGACGTACAACCATACGCCACCACACCTCTCCACGCGCCTGTACACGACACGAAACCGCGCCGCCGCCAAGAGACGAGACGACCGACTTTGCCGCGTCCGCGCCGCGCGAGGTTCCGAGTCGACGAGACTCGACCACCTCGCCGCGCGTGGCGCACCGAAACACCCCTCGCGCGAGAGAGAGCGTCACCATTCAGCCATTTGTTTATTATGTACGAACCACACACGATCCCCCCCGCCTCCGCGCCCTTTCGCCTCCCGCCTCGCACCGTCGAGAGACCGAGGACCACGAGGACCGTTGACCAATCCCGACCCATCACCGAGTCCCCGTGTCGACCGACCCCGCAGAGTTCGCCCGCCGACGACGCCGGCGACGACATGACGTCGTCGCTGTTCAAGGATGAAAAGCGCACGCAGTATTCACCGCTCATGACGCGCGAGGAACAGGTGCGCGACGGCGACCTCGGACGCGACGGGAGACGACGGACGGATGGACGAATGACGACGATCTGGTTGGATGACGCGGACGCGCGAGACGACGCGAGAGGCGTCGGTGGGCGTCGATCCGCGACGCGAGGGACGATGCGATGGGGTTACGCGCGCGCTTCGATTCGCGCGAGAGAGAGACGAGCCTCGAGTGCCGCCGCGCGGATGCGCGAAAACCAGAATGCCCGAACGCGCGACTGACGAGGGACGCTCGGCGAACGCGCGCCGCACTCGCGAACAGGCGGAGGCGGTGGATGACATGGAAAATGCGATCGATGACGCGCGCGTGTCGAGAGGTGTAATCGGAAGCTCGTCTTCGTACGCGAATCCGGCGTACGCGCCGACTCGAGGGGCGGTGGACGAATCATTTGAGAGCGTGCCGCTCAAGGGCGCCGGACGGTCGTTGGCGCAGAGAGCGTCGGCGCATTTGAAGGCGCTGAAGAAATCGATAAAAAAGGCTTTTACAGATTCTGGGAATTCGAGTTCGCCGGCGTCGACCGCGCGGCGAACGACGTACGCGAACGATACGTTCGTGGGGTCGCCGCCGACGGGACAAATGTTGGCGAGTCATCACGCGCGCTCGCGCTCCGTCGATTTACAACACATTCTCGGCAATTTGGAAGAGACGCTCGAGGGAGCGGACACCGCGGCGACGTTATTACATGAACTTCGCGACTCTGGGGGTGATCCAGACGTGGATGCGGCGACGAACGACGCATTAGATCAAGAATTGTCCGACGTGTGCGAGGCGCACCGCTCGCACCTCACGCAAGTGGCGGAGATGTCGGGGGCGGGCGTCGCTCTCAGCGAAGAGCAGCTCGGCACGCTGCTCTCGACGGTTGAAAAACTCAACGCCGCGTTGTTGGCCATGAAGTCGGAAACCAGGGGGCACATCGACGCGGTCTCGGCTCCGAGCGCCGCGCCCGACGGTCGTCCGTCTCTCGGTTCTAGTCGCATCGAGTGCGCGACTACCGAGGAAGAGGAGGCGGCGATGATCGCGCAGGCCATCGCGGCGAGCTTATCGGTACAACCTTCCACGAGCGAAGAAAGTGGAACAGAAAACGCTCTACCGGCACCCGTCGCCGCCGCGCCGCCGGCGTTGCCTCCGACGTCTCAGCAGTCTGCTTCCGCCACATCTAGACCAAAGACCAATGAGGAATTGCTCGCGAACCTCATCGATCTGTGAGGTCGACAAAACGAGTCTTCTTGCACGTTTAATCGATGCGACTGTATCACGTTTTCACACTGTATTCTTAAAACGAAACAATTTCATGAAAGTTTGCGTCATCGCGTTACGTTCAACAAAGGGATGGTATGTTACAAAATGCGTCTCTAAGACTCTACGTAAACATCGCCGAGAATGTCTCGAACAAATCTTGTGCTTTGTTGACCGTGAAAATGTTTTAGTGTGCCGTGCTAACGGGCTACAGTCTCACGACTGAGTGTCGCTCGCCTTCTCCGACGAAGTCTCCGCGGAGGCTTCATCCGACTCAGATGCTTGCGACGTTTCTAACTTTGAACGTGGAACAAAAGGTTTAACTTCCGCCGTCAACGATTTTTGCGTTCGGTTCGGAGTGGTAGCTGCGTTCCAATCGCGATGATACAACCCTCTTCGCACTGGTCCGGGATCGCGTCCGGCGCTCGCCGCGATGGCGCGAGACAACTCTTCATTCGCACCAATGACACCGTTTTTCGCCCAGAGCGTAAAGAGATTCACACCGCGCGTCCAACCTCCACCGGCTTCGCACGCAGCCACGACCGCGTCGAGAATGGCGCTGTCTCCCACCGCATTTCCTACCATGTGCTTGATGTCCTCGGCTAAATCAAGCGCCGTCATCGCGTCCCCAGCTCTCGCAGCCGCTCGAGCGAGTGCGGCGTACACCGCCACACCCGGTTGTAATCCAAACGCATACATCTCTCGGAGCTTCTCGTCTGCCCCGTTGCGATCGCCGTTCAGAGCTAAAGCGGCCACATACGCGCCGTACACGATGGAATCTCTGGGCACGTATCTCCGCTCGCACGTGCAGAGAATGTCCAGGACGGTGCTCGGATCGGAACATCTCGCCGCCGCCGCCGCCGCTGATCTGTACGCGGTGAGGAGTTGCGTCTGATCGTACTCGTTCACCGCTCGCTCCGGCGCTCTCACCTCGAGTTCGCCGTTATCGATGACGGTCGGAATGGTTCCAATCTGAATCACTTGCGGTTCGTCGGGAGTGGATGTTTTAAACTTGTACTCCGCCCAGAGCTCTTGTAAAACGCCGCGAGCTTTTTGAAGTTCGGGACTAATGTAACCCGGAATGGTGCCATTCTTCCACAAGGGATCGTCGTTGTCGAATCGTCCGCACGCGTAAAACGCCCTCGTCCAAACGAACGGCTCCGTGCTCGTGGGAGAGTGTCGTTTGAATTCGCTAAACACTTCAAGCGACTTTGGCCAGTTTCCGAAACGCTCGCACGCCATCATGAGATATGTGTACGTCGAAACCGACAGCGCGCTTTGCGTCATGGAATCGTAAAGCTGTTCGTACACCATGTCGTACCGCTTGCCGCGGTGCAACGCGGTGATGAGCGAGTTGAACATACCCGGAGTGCACGGAATGTCGTACTTTTTTCGAGCTTCTTTGTACAAGCGCATCGCCGTCTGCGCGTCTCTCACGTTTGCACACGCGAGAAGCATGTTGGACACGGTCGCCGCGTCCGGGGAGACGCCGTACTCTCGCATCATTTTGTAATACGACATCGCCTTCGGAAGGTCGCGCGCTTTATCGAGAGTGCTGATGATGGAGTGAAACGAGGAACGATCCATGGGAACATTTTCTGCGCGCATGCGCTCGAACGTTTGAGTCGCAAGTACCGCGTCTCCACACTTCTCGCACGCGTTGAGCACCGCGTTGAACGTGATGGTGTTTCCGTTGATGCCCGAATCCACCATGCGGTTGAAGAGCTCAATCGCCTTGTCCGCGCGGCGGCCTTGCACGCAACAAGAGATGGCCGCGCCGTACGTGATGCGATCGATCTCAATATCGGGATGATTTTCCACCAAATCCGCGAAAACCGCCATCGCTCTGTCAAACTGCTTCGCCTTGGCGCACGCGCTCAAGAGCGCCGAGTACGTGAAAATGTTGGCTGGAATGTTCAGTTCCGTCATCTCGTCGAAAATCTCGAACGCCTTGTCGCACTGCTTGGATTTCCCCAACGAATTGATCAGCGCTGAGCACGTGATGGTGTTCGGTTTGGCTCCGTGCACCGGCGTCATCAACCGATACACCTGCAACGCCTTTTGCCACTGCCCCTTCGCCCCGCACGCCTTGATCAAACTCGTGTACGCCGGCGCCTCCGGTCTGAACGCAGCCTCTCGCAGAGCATCCTCAATCTGATTGAGATCTGTTTCCTCCACGCGCGCGATCAAATTTTCCAAATCACCCTGCGCGCCTCTCGTCGACGTCGTCGCCTCGCCCTCCCCGCCCCCGCGCGCGCCGATTCTCTCCGGTCCACCCCTCCCGCCTCGTCCACCGTGTCCACTCGCGAATCGTCCACCACCGTGATGCTGGTGTCGCTCTCGCCCACCGCCTCTCTCACCGCGCGAGTGGTGCTGCTGATGAAACGTCTTCGCCGCCCCGTTTCGCTCGCCGCCGCCGCCGCCGCCGTCGCCCCCCCCCTCTCCATTCATGGGCCCCATCACCCCCACACTATGGTGACGAAGCATCCACGGCGACCGACCACCACCGCGTCCACCGCGCCCACCACCGCTCGGCTGATGACGGTGATGTTGATGCGTGCGCGACTGCGCGCGCCCCCCGTCCCCGTCGCCGCCCTCGCGCGCGTCCTCGCGCCCGCGCGTCGTCGTCGTCCCACCGTTCTCTTCCACCGCGCTCGACTCCCCGACGACGACGGTCGCCCACGCCCCTCGAACCATCGTCGTCGTCCTCTCGCGTCGTCGCGCGTCGACTCGTATCGGGGCCCGAGCGTATCTCGACCGAACGCGCGCCCTCCGCGCGCGCGACGACGCGAGACGCGTTTCCGAAATCCGACGGCGCGCGCGCGGAGGGCGAACGAGAGAGAAAAAAAATCTCCCGGGCGAGCGCGCGCGTCGTCGGAGCGCGGCGCGCGACGGCGACGCGTCGTCGACGTCGACGACGAAGATGGATTTGTGCCGCGCGGCGCCGAGACGCGCGCGGATAGGGAACGTGCGGGTGGAGGTATAAAAAGTGTCGACATGGGCGTGCGAGGGTGCACAGTACTGAGGTTTAGGATCACCATGTTTTTTCGGTCGTTGGATCGCGCGCGCGTAGTGTGGGACGCATCGAGACCGTGTGATGATGAGGTCGATCACAATCTTTTTCAACAGGAAGAGGGGGGTGAGGGGGCGAGTCGTGACCGGTGGATTCGAGAAAGATGCGTCGGACAAACGGATGGGTGGAGATGTCATCGCGTCCACGGCGCGACGGCGCGCGACGGGACGGCGTCACTTGAGGAGGTCGCCGACGTCGAGGGTGCCGTCGCCGTTGACGTCGAGCATGTCGAATCTGGAGGCGATGCGGTTGAAATCGTCCGCCTCGATGACGCCGCGAGCGACGAGCATGGCGCGAATGAAATCCACCTTGTCGACGTATCCCTTGTCGCCGCCCTGTTCGGCGAGCCAACGCGCGCTGAGGGTGAATTGTCGAAGCTCGTGCTCGTGCTGCGCCTTGGTGGCGATGGCGTCGGAGGCGACGTTACTCACGGCCCAACCCATGACGCCGACGACGATGAAGGCGTAGCACGCGGAGAATATTTTGCCGCCATCTGTCTCGGGTAAGATGTCCCCGTAACCGACGGTGGTGGAGGTGACCACCGCCCACCAGACGCCGTCGAGATAGGACACGCCTTCGAGCGCGTGAAACGTCGCGGCACCGATGAGAATGACCATCGTGATCACACCCAAGGGATGGAGCAGCACTCTGAGCACCGGGTGCACCTTTGCGGGTTCGGAGTGCTGGGCGTGCGCCTTTTCGGTGAAGCGCGCAATGTCGTCCGCGTTCAATACGGCTCCAAGTTTGGAGTGTACAAGCTCTAAATCCTTCTCCAACTGTGCCGTCATCTTTTTCTGCGCCGCGAGCTCTGTGGATTCCTTCGCCTCGACTATCAAATTCGTAATCTTTGAAATCAAAATTGTCGCCAACGCGATGCCGACGATGATGAAGACAATCATAAACACCTTCCCGGCGTCCGTCACCGGACTGATATCACCGTACCCCACCGTCGTCACCGTGATGGCGATGAAATATATACAATCGACGAACGATTCAAACCCAGGTTCGTCCCACCCCGCGCTCAATTGCTGTAATACCAAGAGGGCGACGACGACGTACGTCAAAAAAGCCAACCATAAATTACCGTAAATCGCCGCAAACGCCCTTCCCGCGCACTCTCTCGCGCGTTGCCTCGGCGTCTTCTCCTCCTCCTCCAGCGCGCCCTCGATGTAAGCCATCTCCTCCAACTCCTCTCGCCTCGATCGCGCCCCGGGATCCTCCTCGTCGCGTTCTGGAACCGCAACCTGGCGCGCTCTCGACGTCGAGGTGGCCAATGCAGAACCGAGCTCAGCGACGTTCACGTTCTGTCGCTTGGCCTCGTTCAAGAGCGCGCCGTACGTGTGCAGCGTGCGCTCACTCATCTTTCTATTCGCCTCGGTCAGGAGCGCGTCTCGCCTCGACGCGGCGTCGTCGTCTGTAGGAGCGCGATGGGTGTTTCACGACGGAGCTGAAAACCGTGAAAGGGACAAACGACGGTTCGTGACTCATAGAACGACCCACTCGTGTCCTCTCGAGCGGGGAAGTCCCGCGGCGTGGCGCGAGCGACGCGTCACAGCGCATCGATCGAGCGTCGAGCGCGCGAACGAACGCGACGTGACGCACGCGCGGGATCGATACACACCGTTTGTGACACGCGACGATCGCCATGAGCGCGACGATGACGACGATGAGGTTGACGATGGGCAAACCCTGCGTGGGGGCGCGCGCCAAGGCGACGCGAGCGACGCGCGCGAACGGACGACGATCGGTGGCGGTGAACGCGAGCAAGAAGTATAACATCACCATTCTTCCGGGCGATGGGATCGGACCGGAGATCATGAAGGTTGCGACGGCGGCGTTGGAGGTCGCGGGGAAGAAGGCGGATGTCGAGTTCGCGTTCACCGAAGCGTTGGTCGGTGGAAGCGCGATCGACGCGACGGGCACGCCGTTGCCGGATGAAACGTTGGATATTTGCAAGGCGTCGGACGCCGTGCTCTTGGCCGCGATCGGGGGATACAAGTGGGATAATTTGCCGAGCGCGCAGCGTCCCGAGCAAGGGTTGCTGGGCTTGCGAGCGGGCTTGGGCGTGTTCGCCAACCTGCGACCGGCGACGGTGTTGCCGCAGCTCATCGACGCGTCGACGCTCCGTCGCGACGTCGTTGAGGGTACGGACATCATGGTCGTTCGCGAGCTCACCGGGGGTATCTACTTTGGTAAGCCGAAAGGTTTCGGCGTTAACGAAGCCGGCGAACGCATCGGCTACAACACGATGGTATACTCCGAACCGGAGGTCGATCGTATCGCCAAGGTTGCTTTCGAGATTGCCCGCAAGCGCAAGGGTAGACTCTGTTCCGTCGAAAAGGCGAACGTGCTCGAAGTGAGCCAGCTCTGGAAGGAGCGCGTCATCGAGACGCACAAGGATTTTAGCGACATCGAGCTTTCCCACATGTACGTCGACAACGCTGCGATGCAGCTCATCCGTAACCCGACCCAGTTCGACACCATCGTGACGGGTAACATTTTCGGTGATATTCTTTCCGACGCCGCGTCCATGTTGACCGGTTCCATCGGTATGTTGCCGTCCGCGGCCATCGGCCTCGACGGTCCGGGCTTGTATGAGCCGGTGCACGGGAGCGCCCCGGACATCGCCGGTCAAGACAAGGCGAACCCGTTGGCGCAAGTTTTGAGCGCGGCGATGATGATGCGATACCAGTTCGGCGAAGAGAGCATCGCTTCTGCGCTCGAAAAGGCGGTGAACGACGTCCTCGACGACGGCTATAGAACCGGCGATATCATGCAAGCGGGCATGAAGCAAGTCGGCTGCATCGAAATGGGTGAGAAATTGCTCGAAAAGCTCTAGAGAGGTATTTTTTTATACTACAGGCGAACATCTAATATAAAATATACGCGCGAAGCGTCAGTCAAGCATCGGCGGAAGCGGCACACCGATCGATATTCCCGAGGCGCGCCTAAACGCGTCGCTCCGCAAGCCTCCGCGCCGCACGCGCTCGGGAAGGTTAAACGTTCGATGGAGCGTCGATCGCACGTCCGTGTCCGTCGCCAGCTGACTGAGAATAGGGAGCAAGGATAGTAAATGGTTGTCCTTCTCGTCATCGTACCACGACTCGATTGGAATGGCGTTCTCGATTTGTAATCCGAAAGCCTGCGGCGAGTTGTCGATGATAATCGTCCTAGAAAGATCGCGTCCGAGGACGCGTAAATCCTTCATGAAATTCCCATCGATTTGCACGCACGAATCGCGAAACACTCTGTGCTTGATCCAGATTTGTTTCGGGTCGAGTATGTCCAGTAACTTGTCGGCGTACACTTGCTGCGACGCGGTGAAGACGACGATTTCGTATTGCTTGGAGACAACCTCCATAAAAGTGGACAAATGCGGTCGTTTCTTGACGTTGACTTGATGAACCTCGTTGTTGAACACGACGGGAAAAGAAAAGTCACACTTTTCTCCGGTATTCTCCAAGTTTGAGTGCACCAACGTCTCGTCGAGATCCAACACGAGCGTGTTGCGTTCCCCCTCTTGCTTTGGCAGGACGGGTCTGCTCGGCCCGTCCGAGATGTGCGAGCGCGGAGTAAACTTTAAATTGTAAATGAAAGCCCACGGATCGTACTCCTCGTCGTACTCTTCGTACGGTACGCACGACGCCTCCTCGCTCGTCATCCCGAAGCGTCCGAGATATTCCTTTGCAGAGATCTGTTCGCCCCCTAGCAATTCCACTTGCTTGTCCTCCAAATCGTCGATGCTCTCTATTTCGCTGTGAATCGCCGTCATCTCGATCCCGAACGCCTGCGGACCGGAGACGTCCAACTCTTTCGCGCTCACGCGTCTCGATTTCGACCTTCGCCGCGGTTTTCTCGTCCCGCTGCTGCTAAAGAATGAAAACATTGGAGAAAAAATGGTATCCAAGAGCTTTCTCGATCCCGAACGTTTCATCTTCACCGCCGGCGACGTCAACACCGCGACGTCGACGTTCGCGGATGATCTCTTATTCTCTTCCGCGAAACGCGTGGTGAGATTCGTGGGAATCATCCCCTTCGCGTCTGCATCGTTCGGGTCCACGCGTCTCGCCGTCGTCTTTCTCATCGAGCTCGTTATGAACGACGCTTCCCCTGGCGGTCTGATCCTCGATCCCGGAGGCGTGTGCGCCGCTCCCGACCCGTTTGTCTCCTCTTCCGAGATCGCGCTCGTCCGCGCGCGCTTCGAGTCTTCTCTCGCGTCCGTCCCTCGTCGCTCTCGTTTCGTCCCACGTTCCTTCCGACTCAGCGACTTGAACAACTTCATCGCGCTCCCCATCAATCCCGCCGATCGTCGTCCCGTGCTCGTCGGCGATCTGCCATGTCAAAAGTCAACGCGCGTCATCAGATCAGTCACTCGAGTCACCGATTGGGTTCATCGCGCGCGCGCTCGACCCCATCCCGAACTCGTCCCGTCCCTTCGCGTCCCGAATGCGTCCCGAGCCGCCAATCCAACCGTCACCGTCCACCCTCCGTCCCTCGCGCCGCCTTCCGTCCATCACTCCCCGCACGCACCCGACATCATCCTCTCCCTCATCGCTCGACCCTCTCTCATCCCTCGCTCGCGTCGATCGACGCGCTCGCGCGCTCATTCTTTCCCGAATGTCCCGAATGTGTCGACGAAGAAATCAATGAATGAGCGAGTCGATGGTCGCGCGCCTCTTCGCGCGATGCGTCGATGAGACGTCTCGAGACGACGACGCGCGCGTATCGCGTCGATACGTGTCGCGTTCACGTCCGACGACTCGATCGATGCGCTTCGGTGTGAGGAAATGTCTCGTCATGACACGACTGGGCTAAAAGTTGGTTGTTCCCCTCTCGAAGGGCGCCGAGAGTTTCGCGGGACGCTCACGACGATTTCGGGGCGAAAAAGGACGCGATCGAGGGTTGATTCTTCGCGGAGGATGCCGCGTTCGTCTCTTTCGCGTCTCGTCGTCTCTTTTGCGCGCCGGATGATTTCGTCGACGTCTTGGACGCGCGCGCGTAGAGTTTGGCAACGGAGGATGAAAAGACGCCGTCGTCCTCGAACGCCGACGCGGGAAACCAGCGGAGCTCTCGATCGGGATCGTCGACGAGGACGACGGCGGCGTTTGAGTGTTCGTTTTCGTCGCGTTCGATATCGTACACGGCGTAGTGCATCACCTGACGAATGTGTGAGAAGACGTGGACGACTTTCCCGCCGGCGATGTCGGACGCGCGCCGCCACCTCGTCGTCGACGACGACCCGAGGGCGTCGCACACGGCGTCCTGCGCGCTCGTGACGTCCGTGCTCGGACGCGTCGCGAAGGACTCGTCCGATTCAGTCGCGATGAGGGCGTTGGGAAACTCCCATAAACCAGCCAAGAGTCCAGTCTCGGGACGTTTGGCGAGAAGATAGGAAAAAGACGCGCCATCTCGCCGCCGCGCGACGACGAAGGCGCGTTGTTCTTGACGTTTTTCCGCCTTTTTCGCCGTCTCCGGAAACGTCGTCACCCTAAACGTCCCACCCGTGCGCTCCACCTCGCGCAATCCATCGCACCACGACGCGATCGGACACGAACCGCACTTTGGATTGGCGGGCGCGCACGTCGTCGCCCCAAGCTCCATCATCGCCTGGTTAAAATCCCCCGCTCGACGACGATCCATCAACGACTCAGCGACGCTTCGAATCGTCTTCGCGGCCTCTCCCTTTAAAGGATCACCTCTGATCATCTTCGCCCGCGTCACCACGCGATGCACGTTACCGTCGATCGCCGCGCTCGGCACTCCGAACGCGATGCTCGCCACGGCGGACGCCGTGTACGGACCGACGCCGGGAATCTTCAACAATCCCTCCACCGTTCGCGGATACCGCCCTCCGAGCTCTCCCGCCACGTATTTCGCACCCTCTAATAAATATTTCGCTCGTCGATAGTATCCCAATCCCGCCCACTCGTCGTTCACCTCCTCGATCGTCGCGCGAGAGAGCGCCGTCGCCGTGGGCCATCGCCTCGTCCATCGCCGCCAATACTCGGCGACGCGTTCGATTTGCGTCTGTTGACTCATGATTTCCGACACCAACACGCCGTACGCGTACTGATCGTCCGACATGCCTCTCGACCGTCCGTTCGCGTCCGTTTCGAACGCACGTTCGCGCCACATCGTCGCGAATCGCTCGACGTCTTCGTCGTCGTCGTCGTCGTTCGTCGTCGTCTCGAGCTCGAGCTCCGTCCACGCTCTCTGCGTCGATCCTGGGCGTCGTCTCCACGGTAAATCTCTCGCGCGCGCGTCGTACCACGCGAGAAGACTCTCTCGCGCATCTTCGTCCGTAAAACGAGCGTCATCGCGCGTCGACGTCGACGTCGAGGGCGCGCGCTCGTCGTCCACGTCGACTTCACATTTTAAATCATCAGCTTCGCTCGGACGCCGGTCCATGGCGCCGTGGGCGTCGACGTCGCGCGTCGCGGTGATTCGAAGCGGTGCGCGCGCGATTCGCGACGCTTTAAAGGCGCGCGAGGAGGCGAGGGCGAGGGCGGTGCGCGAGGATGCGCGGCGCATGCGCCGGAGTGAGGAGGACTCGGGCGGCGAGCTCGAGCTCGAGAAGGCGCTTTATTGATTGATTGATGAATTCTGTGTCTGTGTGTACAAGGAGCTACGCGCGGTG
>Ga0181568_10004592_pt1 | contig 12286 bp, 11 predicted proteins | sample 101ome_20_FD_133758 | JGI IMG/M metagenome (GOLD analysis project Ga0181568, IMG submission 133758) | Coastal salt marsh microbial communities from the Groves Creek Marsh, Skidaway Island, Georgia - 101404AT metaG (megahit assembly) | ecosystem: Environmental > Aquatic > Marine > Intertidal... | reverse complement strand
CTCTTAATGTATCCTCTTTTAGTATATCAAATCCTATTGCAAGTTTGGCTCCTTCCACAGGAGAAGAAATACCATAGGCTTGCTCTGCAGAACCATCATCATAGGCATAATAATTATAAAAATTTTGATAGCTTACAATAGTATCATTACTTCTATTGGCATCAAAAACAATATTACCGGATGTATCGGCTTGTGGCATAAAAATATAATCTATCCGAAAAGAGGCAGAATCTTTTGATAGACTATTAAATGGCCTATAATTAACAGCCTTAATAGCCTCATCGTCTAAATGAATATTCCCAGTTACAGGATCGGTTAATGTATTATGTAAAGTATTAGGAACAGTTTTACCAATTTCCAAACCTTCCTTAAAACCTTCTGGATTAGTAATATCGAAATTCAACTCATACACATTTTCATCTTTCATAAAGCTTTTGATAGAAATTGGTAAATAACCCTCCGGTGTAAGTAATTCAGCATCATAGTGTGTCCATGGTACTTGTGCATATTGCTTTATAAGTGTAGATGGTATTTCCGAAATTGCGATATCTGTAAAATGAGAATCTACAACACTACCAAAGGGATAAAGCCTTACATAATCAAGATGCCAATGATCAACAGCTCCAGTTAAGGTGCCAATACTTACAAAACGGAATTGAAAATCCTTGTAAAAATAAAGTTCATTTTCAATAGGTTTAATTATCTGATAAAAAGGATTAAAATCATCATTTACAAAAACAAGCTCCTCTTCAAAAGTCCAAATTGTTTCCCATTTACCATTTATATCCTTAGCCTGTAGCTTCAGTAAATCATCCTGATTAGGCATATCACCATAACCTTTAGCCTGGTAATAAAAACCAAGCATTACACTATCACTTGGCTTGTAAGAACTTAAATTAATACAACTAGATGTTAGCGTATCTGCTCCGCCATAAGCATCTATAGTTTCGCTGTAGGGAACACCAAATTCATTCAAACCATCAAAGGTAGCCACTCCTATGCTTGGCGGGTATTGTCCCATAGTCCTATTAATGTATACATTACTATCTTGCCATAATTTATAAGTATTTAAATTATGAAGGATAGTATCAGTAATTACGTCTAAGTAAGCAAGGGTATCAAAGGTCTTTACAAGTTCAATAGTAAGACATAAACCTTGAATATTGGGAGCATTAACCACTTGGTTATTATAATTAAAATTACCTTCAAAAATAGCCGACTCGTAATAATCAATCTTATGTTGATAAACATCTGAATAAGAGCTAAAAAAAGTATCTGACCTAAACCAATTAATTAAACTATCATTCGATAAAACTATAGAATCGTAATAAGTTTGATTAGGACTTAAATCTGTCTGCCATATTGTATCTTGCCAAAGAATACTATCTACTACTATCTGAGCAATTCTGTATCCAAAAACCATAACATCAGGATATCTTCTTGTTATTTGAGAATCAATCCCTAAACTATCCAATTGCAAGGATGCAGGTATACTAAAATAAATACCATTGACAGCATCCCTTTTCAATTCAAGCAATTTATAACTCCCCATGTTAGCAGTTAAAAAACGATTTGAATCTCCTGCTGAGAGCTCATCAATTAAAAATGTATGATTAATTATGGTATCAATTATAGAATCCGAATATTTAATATACTGCGGATATTTAGAATTATAAGAGAAATCATCCAATAAAGGAAGAGCAATAGGCATATTAACACTATCAACAGCATCAGACCTACTTGATATATTATTTATATTTTGGCTATAACTCGAGTTATAAAACAGTGGTGTTATCTGCTCTTGGCTATAGCTATAAAAAAACGATAAAATCAGTATTAATAATAGCTTACTTTTCTTCATCCTTAGCGCTTTGATTAACAGTGCTATCAGTCATAAGACTATCAAGCTCAAAGAAAATCGTAGAATCGTTAGTTAACCAAACATCAACAATTCCTCCAATTCTCATTCTGTTCATTATATTTCCCTTTAGAGTATCTAACGGTCTTTGTAGGAAAATTCTTGCACTAGGAGTATCTTTAACAATATTAGTATCTATCTCTACATGACCCAGATTTAGAGAATGTTCAACTAAAATTGACTGAGCTTCATCTTTAGTTAATCCAAATAAATTAGGAACGGGAACTTTTTGCTTACTTTTCAATCCAATACTTACAAGTAAATCTACACTACTACCCTTGGGCAACTTATCACCAGGTTTTAATAATTGACCTTTATGCTTAACACCCCTAACTACATTAGGAACCAAATAAGGAACAGGTTGATTAGACTCATAAATTAAACCCAAAATATCTAATTCTTCTTTGGCAGATCTTACAGACCAATTAATCATCTCTGGTATAGACACCATAGGAGGATTAGAAGTATTTATGGTTATATATATTTTACGATCTTCCTTTACCTTAGAAAAAGCCTTTGGATCTTGCTTAACCACCACTCCGGCAGGTTTGCCAGCTATAAAAATTGAATCACTCAAAACTAACCTCAAAGCCTTATTATCAATTAACTCTTGAGCTTCCTCAACATTTAAACCAGCTAAATCTGGCACCCCAATTTCAATATTATGCTTGGTATATGTTTTAAGCCTCCAATTGATAAAATTGAGTCCAACAACCAACACTAGTACTACAGCTACAAGGTTGTATAAAAAGAGCTTACTCTTAAAAAAACCAATCCAAAACTTCATCTACTATTATTAAATCTTTTATCAAAAATAATTTTAAATAATTAAATACAGAAAATCACCTATTATATTTTTTTCAGATAACCCAGAGACCTACAGAAAATTGAATTTTTTTAGATAAATACTTTAGATTTGAAGAAGAAAAAAATTAAAAACTTATTTACATGAAGATTTCAAGATTAATACTTGCTCTGTTCTTACCACTAATTACTAATTTATCTCTAAAAGCTGATGAAGGCATGTGGCTTCCTTTGCTTTTGAATGAATATAATTATGAGGAGATGAAAAAAATGGGGCTAAAGTTAACCTCACAGCAGCTTTATGACATCAATCAATCAAGTTTAAAAGACGCAATTGTTTCATTTGGAGGTTTTTGCACAGGTGAGGTTATTTCCAAAGACGGATTAATTCTAACTAATCATCACTGCGGATTTGGCGCGATCCAATCTCACTCAACAGTTGAAAATGACTATTTAACGGATGGCTTTTGGGCTATGGACAGAAATCAAGAACTACCAATTGAAGGCTTGTTTGTAAGATTTCTCGTGAAAATTGAAGATGTTACAGATTCTATTCTTCATGAAATAGATTACAAAACAGATGAAGATAAGAGAAAAGAACTCATAAAAACGCGAACCAAAAGAATTACTAAACGCGAACAAGACTCAACAAATTATACGGTAAGTATTAAACCTTTTTTCAATGGAAATAAATACTATATGTATGTTTTTGAAACCTATAATGATGTAAGACTAGTTGGTGCTCCACCCTCTTCAATAGGTAAATATGGAGGAGACACAGATAACTGGAAATGGCCTCGTCACACAGGAGATTTTTCATTATTTAGAGTTTATGCCGATCAAGACGGCAAACCGGCAAAATATAATGCAAACAATAAACCCCTTAGCCCAAAACATCATTTACCTATATCTTTAAAAGGCATAGAATCAGGAGATTTCTCTATGGTATTTGGATATCCAGGAAGCACTCAGCGTTATAAAACATCCTTTGGTATTGAACAAGACTTGAAAATTGTTAATCCAACTAGAATTAAAATTAGAGATAAAAGGCTTAAGATTTTAAAAAAGCAGATGAATGCAACCGATAAAGTACGAATTCAGTATGCGAGTAAATATGCGAGTATTTCTAATTATTATAAATATTTTATTGGACAAAACGAGGGACTGAGAAAACTCAATACTATAGACAATAAAAAACAAGAAGAAACAGCATTTAACCAATGGGCGAACCAAAACGAAATCCGTAAGGAAAAATATGGAAATGTACTTTCTTCCATTGAAGACATTTATAACAACAGAGCCGACATTATTGAAATTCTCTATTATTATATTGAAGCTGGTTACGCACCAGACCTTATTACCTTTATTGATGCAGCATACCCACTTATCAAAAGAGTAGGAAGACATAACAATGAGGAAGACTTAGTTGAAATTAAAACAGAATTATTACAGATTGCTGAAAAACACTTTAAAGACTATGATTTAGATACGGATAAAAGAATACTCTCAGATTTATATAGTCTTTTTTACAAAGACGTAACATCACAAGAGCATCCAGATGTTTTTAGTACTGTAATTGAATATTACAAAGGAGACTTTTCAAGATTTGCTAATACACTTTACAGAACATCCGTATTTGCTAGCAAAAAGAAATTTATAGATTTTGTTGAATCAATAGAAGACTACCAAGTTGAAAAAGATGCAGGTATAAGTCTATACAACTCATTAGAATCTAAATTCATTGCCATTAAAACAAATTTCTTCAATGTGTCTGGTTCTTTAGGTGCTGCCAAAAGACTATACCTAGAAGGGCTAATGGAAATGCATAGTGATAAAAACTTCTATCCTGATGCCAATTCAACAATGAGAGCTACCTACGGCCAAGTTGAATCCTATGAACCAGGAGATGGAATTGAATATAACCATTTCACAACTATGGAAGGTCTCATTGAAAAAATGAATAATAATGATCCCGAATTTGTTGTTCCCAAAAAACTACATGAATTATATCTAGCAAAAGACTACGGTAAATATGGAATTAATGCTGGTAAGGAATTAATTGTTTGTTTTATTACCAATAATGATATTACAGGAGGTAACTCAGGGAGCCCAGTAATAAATGCTAATGGAGAATTAATTGGCTGCGCTTTTGATGGCAATTGGGAAGCAATGACAGGTGATTTGGTATTTGACCCAAACTTTAAAAGATGTATAAATGCAGATATCAGATATATCTTATTTATCATTGATAAGTTTGCTGGAGCGGGTCATTTAATTGATGAAATGACAATTGTAGAATAACAATAATATATTCAAAAAAAAAGCGCTTCTCCAGAAGCGCTTTTTTTTTGTTAAAATTTAATTTCAAAGGATATGACCTCACCCTTTATATAATCTCCTAAGTTTGTTTCAAATTTAATTTGTTTATTGTCTTCCCTTATTTCAATTTCCCCTTCAGTTCTTAATTTCTTAAATGATTGATTAAAATTAAAAACTGTAATGTAACGCATCATATCACCTTTCTTATCATACTTCATATATTGGCCTTTATCTATATCCTTTAACTGCTTCTCTTGGTATATTAATTTTTTACCTTTGAGTTCAAAGTAATTGTGCAAATCAACAGTTTTTTGATCATTTTTACCCAATGCAAACTCTAATGCATTATAGGCATAATTTAAGGCTTCTAGAGAATTAAAAGAATAATTAATAATAAGCTCTTTTTCCTGAGCATTTATATTGAAATTTTCTATACCTCTACCCTCACAAATGGCTTTCATTTTCAGAAAAATTTGAGAAAACTCTTCTAAAAGCTTTAATCGCATTTCCTCCTTTGCTATAGAGGCTTTCTCGATTTCTTGACTAGACCCATTTTCTGATTTTTTTGAAATGGTATAAGTCATAAAATCAAAATACTTTTCAAAATTAAGTTTGGTAACGACCATACCGGAAAAATCGGATTCAAAATTGGCAGTAGTTGTAATACTACAACCTAATAATACAGAAATGGACAACAATAAACTCAAAAATTTAAATTTCATATTAATCTAATTATACATCAAATATAAGCAAGCATCAAATATATTTATAACCATGTAATCTTTTCCCTAAAAATATGCGTAATTAATGAAGCCCTAAATTATGTATCGATGCAACTGGCAAGTTTTACAAAAAAAATTATCATCCTTATTTCAATATTAAATCTAAAATTATTGATGGCTGTTAGCTGGGAAGGTACATACACTCATCAAGAAAAAGTAGAAAACACTATATTTCAATATGAAATAACAATTTTTGAAATGAATTCAAAAATGACCGCTAAATTCACCTCAAAAAGTACAAATGAATATCTTTTATATGATTGTTCAGTAGTAGAACTATCTGAATCAAGAATAGAATTAATTGTAAGTAAATGCCTTCAAGGAAATGGCATTATTAAAAAAGACGACATCATTATAGGTCTAGAAAAATCTGCAAATGAAATTAAAACGCATTGGGGTGCTTTTTCTCCAAAAAACGAAATCATACCCAATTCAGCACATTTTAAATTTGACAAAAGCAGAATTGATCATCTTAAAAAATATGACGGATATTTTCCATATGAAGTAGAATTCTTTAAAGATAAATGGATAACTCAACATTTAAAAAATGCAATGAAAGAAAAATATGAAGGATTACTAGCATTTTTAAAAGTAGAAGAAGAAATTAAATTGAAAGAAAATATTTTATTCATCAGGGCTGAAAGTGCCGATAAAAAAGGAATAGGTAATGCAGGCAAGAACATTATTGTTATTGACATTAAACATAAAACATTGTTTGTTGCCATGATTGATGCTAATCAAAAACTCATCACCTGCAGCTCTGGTCTTGGACCTAAACCAACCATATTAACTAACTGGATCAACAAGCATAGTTAGATGGAATTAATATGGGCTTTTAAGTCAACTACACGGTCAGCATACTTGGTTTTAAACTTATCTATGCACAACCTTGTATCTTTTGGCCTGTAGGCCTTAAAATCAATACTTTTAGATGATATTTCATCAATATATTTCGGATCGTAATTATACTCTTCGGCTAATGCATAAGCCAGTTGAGATCTTGAACAACCGCCGGTATTAGCCAAATGCCAAATACCATTTTCAAACTTTAATTTTTCTAACCATCTAACGGTATCGCAAGCAAATGTAAAACTTCGAAACTCATCATTAAACACATTCAATTTAGATTTAGATTTTAGTTTTTGAATAATATCAAAATAAAAACCTTGATTAAAATCCTTTGTAAGCTGAACAGATAATCTAGCCACAAGACTATTTGGCTCATTATCTAAAATAAAGGATTCAGCTAATGCTTTATGCTCTGCATAATAAGAACCTGGATTAACGGAATCATTTTCACAATACAAACCCTTATGTCCATCAAAAACTAAATCTGTAGAGGTAAATATCAGCTTAGCATTAACCTTACAAGCTAAATCAACTATTCGTTTAGTGAGTTCAAAATTAATGTGCTTACTTTGCTTAGGATATTTCTCACAGGTTTCAGGATGAGTAATAGCTGCTAAATGAAGTATATAATCAAATTTCTTATTTAATCGATTCAACTGATTGAAATCAGTATAATCTAAATTAATCCATTCTACATGATCATTCATGTAGGGAGCTCTTTTATGATGAGTTGCTGTAATTTGATAATGCTTTGAAAAAGCTTGAATAAAATGCCTACCTAATAATCCTGAACCACCCGTAATTAATAATTTTTTCACAACTATTTAGCTACCTTTGATTATATGCGAATATACATTATTATTTATATCCTTTTAGGATTATCTTGCTGTGCATACTCCCAAAATTTGAATGTTTGTTTTTATAATGTAGAGAATCTATTTGACACAAAAGACGATCCATCAAAAGAGGACAATAACTTCACTCCAGATGGAGAGAAAAGATGGAATGAGTCAAAATACAATGACAAACTCCAAAAAATCGGTAAAGCAATAATAGCTAGTTGCAAATATAAAGCACCCCATATAATTGGTTTGGCAGAAATCGAAAACAAAAAGGTTTTAAATGATTTAATAAAAAAAACACCCCTAAAATATTATCCTTATAAAATAATACATTATCCTTCTAATGACCCAAGAGGTATTGATTGTGCACTACTTTATTTAAGTAATGATATAGAAATTATTCGAGACACATTTTTGAGACCAATGAGTCCTTTAAAGCAAACACGTGATATAATTTATACCCAACTATCTTTCCATAAAGATACATTTAACGTATATGTAAATCATTGGCCAAGCAGATATAATGGCAAAAAGAAAACAGCACATAAACGAATGGAAATTTCAAATTTCCTTGCTTCTAAAATCAAAACAAATGAGAACAATATATTAATGGGTGATTTTAACGACAATCCTACAGATTATTCCATTCAAAACCTACTCTCTAAAGGGAAATTACAAGCTTGTAAGGGAGATAATTCCGCGCACGGAACAATAAAATATAAAGGTGATTGGTATTATTTTGATTATTTCTATTTAAGTAAAAATCTAGTCAATCGATCTATTTACTATAGTGCTTCAGAAATTGATTGGCTCTTTACAAAAGATGAAAAACACACCGGCTATAAACCATTTAGGTCTTGGCAAGGACCTAAATACTTGGGAGGTTTTAGTGATCATTTACCCATTTTTATGGAAATTAGCGTATCAAACTAAAAGAAAATGAAAGTAGATATTTTAGCATTTGGAGCACACCCTGATGATGTTGAACTTTCCTGTTCAGCTACACTAATGAAACACATAGACGAAGGTTATTCTGTGGCAATAGTAGATCTTACTCGAGGAGAGATGGGTACCCGAGGAACTGTAAAAATTAGAAATCAAGAAGCACAATCTGCAGCAGATATTATTGGTGCAATCGCAAGAGAAAACCTAGATCTTCCAGATGGATTCATAAGTAATACTAACCAACAACAATTAAAGGTAATTGAGATCATTAGAAAATATCAACCCGAAATCATATTTACCAACGCAAAAACAGACAGACATCCAGACCACTTGAATGCCTATCAACTAGTTCAAGAAGCTAGTTTCAAATCCGGACTCAGAAAAATCAAAACAACTTTAAATGGCCAGGATCAAGAAGCTTGGAGGCCTAAATATAATTATCATTATATACAATATAGACTCATACAACCAGATTTAGTTGTTGATACCACTGGCTACATGGATAAAAAGTTAGCTTGCATAAAAGCGCATAAATCACAATTCTTTGACCCGAGCTCAAAGGAACCCAAAACCTTAATTTCATCCCAAACATTTTTTGATTCCATTACAGCTCGAGATCAGGAAATGGGAAGAGTAATTGATAAGCCTTATGCCGAAGGCTTTAATATTTCAAGACCTATTGGTGTTAGGAATTTATTCGATTTAATATAGCATCATGAATGGCTTGAACCTGATCAATTAAGCTCAATTTGTCATTGTTGTCAATAATATAATCGATTTTACCTCTTTGATTATCTGCTAACTGATTTTCTATTCTAGCTAACACATCAGACGCTGAGAGTTGATCTCGTAATTTTACGCGCTGAATTCTCTTTTCTTGGTCTGCTTGAACTAAAATTAATATATCAAATTCATCTTCAAAGTTAGTAAGCAAAGCAGCTTCATTAATAACATAACTTAAATTGGAATTCTTAATTCTAGTTAAATATGCTTTGCGTACTTCAGGATGAACAATATCATTAATTTTACTCAATAAGGCTTTATTATGAAAAATTTTAGAAGCAATTAAAGCCCTATCTAAGTCTCCTTCCTTGTAAGGATCATCAGGTGCAAACATTTCTTTTAATGCTGAGATAATATTATCACATGTAACCATCAATTTTTTTGCTTCTTGATCGGAATAAAAAATTTCTGCGCCAAAAAGTTCAAAAATACTTGCTACAGTACTTTTACCCGAACCAATACCTCCGGTAATTCCTATTTTTATTTTTTTAGTCATTGCGTTCTATAATAAAACGAACTTTATTAGGTTTTAGCTTTGTATTTTTCATTGTAATAGGAAACTTAACTAAATGCAAATCAACAAATTGATCCTCCTCAAAGTTAATTTCTTCAAAATCTGCAACTACCCTTATGGACTTAAAATCAATCTTTGATTTATGACTAAGAGATATCTGATATTCTATCTTGGCAATGGAATTAATAAGTCTAGCATTCAAATTAGAAGGTACATTAATCATTTCAATTTTAACCTCTTTATAATCATAAGTAAATTGGTCTTGTAAAATATTAACCTCTATTTGATTTTTAGATAATTGCAAACTAGGGTCATCTGGCTTCAATAAATCAAGAATTATAGTTTTAGCGACTGATTTAGATTCAATAACAAGAATTTCAGTCTTCCAATATTTTATTCCATCAATCAAAACTTTAGGCCCCGTGATTGTAACAGAATCGTTTGGCATAGAAAAGGTAACATTATAATCTTCCATATAATCCCCCAAATCATAATCAATCTCAATAGGAATTCGCCTTGAACTATGCTTTTCAAAACTTACATATATCTTATTAGGATCCGTTCCAATTAGTTTTGAAGAAGGAGATAAAACTGACGTTGCTTTGGCTAAAATAAGATCGTTATTGATATAGGCCTCATTCGTATTTTTTATAAAGGTAAGATCATTAGATATATCAATCTCAATAGCATTGAAACGTTGTTTTAAATTATTCCAAAGTATTGTCCTTCCAAGATCTTGATAAATTACATTTATGGTTTCAGGTAATTTGTTTGAAACCATTTTACCGCCTATGCTTTTGTTTTTATAGACAATATCTACAGCAATATCAGAAGTATAAGTTCCAGCCAGGGCGTTTAGCAACCAAAATAATAAGGAAAGCAAAAAAGCATAAAATACTTTTATTATGACTGCTTTACTAATAGATTTCATCCTTATTTTTTGTATCGCAAAGCTGTTCTATCATTAGAAATTTGATCTTTTTCTAATTTAAATCTTGCTCCACTTTCAATTTCAATGGTAACTGTATCCTCTTCAGTTTTGACAATACTACCATGAATACCTCCCTCGGTAACCACTTTCTGACCTTTGGCCATTGCATCCTGAAAACGTTTGGATTCTTTAGCCTTTTTTTGTTGAGGCCTAATACTTGTAAAATAGAAAAACAATATTAATCCTAATACCATTAATATCATTGGTAACATACTTGGGTCTTCTTGAGCTTGCACTAAAATCATATCTATTTATTTAATTATTATATTTCCTGTTATGGTAATTATACTTTGAGCCGGATGAGTGTTGGCAAAAACACTTATCTTTTTGTTAAAGCTACCTTGCTTTCCTTTGCTGTCAAATTTAACACTTAACTTTCCTGATTCATTTGGCATAATCGCTTTTTTTGGCCAGTTAGCAACGGTACATCCACAACTACCTCGAGCCTCTGAAATTACCAAAGGCGCTGTACCTATATTGGTAAATTTAAAATTATGCTCAATTATTTCCCCCTGTATCAACTCTCCAAAAGTATAGAAATCCTCCTCAAATTGAATTTTAGGCATAGCATTAGAATCCTTCAAATGGTCTAGAGTTATAGGATTTTTTATGATGGAAACATCCACATCGTTATCTGAGTTAGCATCCGTCGTAGAAAAGCATCCAGACAATAAGTATAACAGACTTATAAAAAAAATATACCTCATTTTATTTTGCATTCTCCTTTTGTAAATCCTTCATTACTTTATCTAAAACACCATTTATGAAGTCTTTTGATTTTGGAGTTGAGTATATTTTTGATATTTCAATATATTCATCCAGAGACACCCTCAGTGGAACATCAGTGGTTTTCATCTCCGTAATAGCAAGAAGTAAAATAACACTATCCAACAATGTAATTCTTTCGATATCCCAATTTTTGGCACGTTGAGCAATCATATCCAAAACATTTTCCTTATCAAAAATGGCTGATCGAAGCACATTTGTAACAAAATCTACATCCTCCTCTCGGCCTCTGTAGTTTTGGCTAAATATAGGAGATTTTTCGGCTGTCTTGCAAGCCTTAATTGTCTTTAAAACAGCGTTTAAAGCATATTCTTTTTCATCTTGCCAATTTAACCAATACTCCTCCATGAATTGATCAAATTCTTCATGATTCATGATTACATCAGCCAACAAATATTGCAAAGCATAAACTTGTTGTTTTTTATCTTGAAAACCATCCTTAACTATGGATTGATATTCTGGATCTTTCTTAAAGGCCTGATAAACACGTTTGTATAGTTGGTCATCTTCCTCAATTTTAATTTTTTGCTTCCTAAAATACTTTGTGAAATCAAATGACTCTAAGCCTTTGATATAATCAAAAGATATCCACGCATTAGTTGACAAAATATCCTCTTCTGATTTTATATATTTATTATTGGATAATTCCATATCGGTTGTAGAATATTCTAAAACATCTTTAACCACCTTATTTAGATAAACATATAAGTTATAAGTTGAATGAAGTGATTGAGCCAAGTATTGCTGAGTTTG
>Ga0181568_10004590_pt1 | contig 12287 bp, 7 predicted proteins | sample 101ome_20_FD_133758 | JGI IMG/M metagenome (GOLD analysis project Ga0181568, IMG submission 133758) | Coastal salt marsh microbial communities from the Groves Creek Marsh, Skidaway Island, Georgia - 101404AT metaG (megahit assembly) | ecosystem: Environmental > Aquatic > Marine > Intertidal zone... | reverse complement strand
GTGCCGCTCGGGTTGTCACCGTAGCCATCGCCATCCGTGTCGTTCCATTGTGTGCCGTCGTTGAGGAAGGCATCTGCACCGTTGCTGGTGGTCCAGGTAGCATCCGGATCGGAGTACCCGTCTCCGTCCTGGTCAGGGCATCCTTTCCGGTCGTGGACCGATGTGCCGAACACGGTCGGACAATCGTCGTCAAGCCCGTCATCGTATCCGTCACCGTCGTTGTCCCCCCAGCGTGTGGGGTCGTTCGGATATGCATCCGCTCCGTCGTCCGTCGTCCAAAGTGCATCAGGATCCGAGTATCCATCGCCGTCTGTGTCGGTGCATCCGAGGCGGTCGTTGCTTGAATTACCGGCGACCAGTGGGCAAGCGTCGCCGTTGGTTCCGGTTGGGTTGTCACCGTAGCCGTCGCCGTCGGTGTCCGCCCATTGGGTTGCATCGTTGGGTGCGATGTCGGCGCCGTTCGCTGCTGTCCAGTTGGCGTCACCGTCGGAGGAGCCGTCGTTGTCCGTGTCGGTACAACCGTAGCGGTCGCGTGTTGACGAACCGCTGGTGAGTGGACATGCATCGCCCTCAAACCCGCTGGCTTCGTCTCCGTAGCCATCGCCGTCACCATCGCTCCATTGGGTGGTTTCACTCGGGAAGGCATCGTCGACATCTGCCCATCCATCACCGTCGGTATCGGTGCAGCCCAAACGGCCTGCTTCCGTTGAGGTGCCGGCTTGGCTCGGGCAGGCGTCGGGGCTGTTGCCGCTCGGGTTGTCGCCGTAGCCGTCGCTGTCCGCATCTGCCCATTGGGTGGAGTCCGAAACGAAGGCGTCTGCCCCGTTTGCCGTTGTCCAACCGCTGTCGGGGTCGGAGTAGCCATCGCCGTCTGTATCCGTGCAACCGTAACGGTCTTGATCTGATGTTCCACTGCTGCTTGGGCATCCGTCACCAGTGGTTGCCGGCGGGGGATTGTCTCCGTAGCCATCACCGTCTGAATCGGCCCACTGAGTGTTGTCAGTCGGGAAGGCATCGGCACCGTTGGCGGTCGTCCATCCGCTGTCTGCGTCGGAATAGCCGTCACCATCTTGGTCCGGACAGCCGTTTCGGTCTTCGTCCGATGGCCCTGAGGTGCTGGCGCAGGCGTCGGCTCCGTTGGCGGTGGTCCATCCGCTATCGGGGTTTGAATATCCATCTCCGTCCGCGTCAGTGCATCCGAATCGGTCTTCTGTTGAGTTTCCAGCCGCATTGACACAACCATCGGGTTGGTTGCCAGCGCTGTTGTCGCCGTACCCGTCGAAATCCGTGTCAGCCCACTGGGTGGCATCGGAAGGGAAGGCGTCTGCTCCGTTGTTGACTGTCCACGTGCCGTCCGGGTTGGAATAGCCGTCGTTGTCCGTATCGGGACATCCCGTCCTGTCGACGGTCGAGGTCCCTGCGGTGGTGTTGCAGTCGTCATCGTCGTCCTCGTATCCGTCACCGTCCGTGTCTTGGGTGAGGTTGGTCAACGAGTAGTCGCCGGTCATGGCCAGCGCAAAGAATTGAGGTCCTGTGGGGATGTTTGAGCCGAGGACGTGAACTTCCCAGGTGCCTTGGGCGGGTGAATTGAGCGTCATACCGCGCAGGTTGTCCACGTTGTTGCTAAGGTTGGTCCAGGTTCCGCTCGGGCTCTTGAGGGCCAGGTCAACGTCGTTGACCAGATTGGTGCTGGCCGACGGCGTGGAGGCAGGGTCGGTCCACGTGAGTGCGATGTTGATGTCATCGGCGTTGGACGGGACGTTAAACGACCATCCACGGTCGGCGTTGGTGGTCACCGAATGGCCTTGCAACCACGAGGTGTTGATGGCCTGCGTCATGTTGACCAACCCCCATCCTTCGTGGTTGTTGGGTGCGGTTTCCCCAGCGCCGTTGGTCGACGAGGAATACTGTCCTTCCATGTCACGGGCGCTTGCGGTGAAGATGGCTTTGATGAGGGCCGACGTGGGGGCACTCTCGCCTTCGTTCTCCATCAGGTGTTCCAGCAACAAGGCTGCGGCCCCTGCCGTAAGCGGCGTTGCCATGCTCGTTCCGCCGTTGTAGGTGTAACTGGCGTTGTGAGCGAGCCAACCAATGTCGGTCGTGCTGCGCGATTTGGTTGAGAGGATCATGGTCCCAGGGGCGGTCACGTCGGGTTTGAGACGGCCGTCGTCGGCCGGTCCACGGGAAGAAAATGCCGCCATACCTTCCGGATTATCCGCTAATTTATCTGTAGAGATTGGAGAGCCGTAATTCGTTGAACCCCAAACGTAGGTCATGTTGGATCGGTCATTTTCGCTTGCGCCCACGGTGATGACGTTTTTCGCTGTTGCAGGGGACCCCATAGAATCCAAATCAATTTCGCCGTCGCTGTTGGCGTCTTTTCCTTCGTTGGCCGCAGCGAACAAGATGACCAACTCATCGTGTGTGCGTGCGCTAGCATCGGCTTGTGCTGAGGAGGTGGTGTAAGCTCCGTTGACATCAGATCCCCACGAATTCGTGTGAACGCGACTGCCGTTTTCCCAAGCGAGTGCAAACATATCGTCGAGGTCGTCAGGGATGCCGATGAGCAATTCGGAACCGCTCACCGTGGTGGCGATGGAATGGAACAGGAGGTGGGCTTCGGGCGCCGCCCCGATGATGTCACCGTTGCTGTGCGTGCCGTCACCCAACACCGATCCTGCTACGTGGGTGCCGTGACCATGATGGTCTTCGGCATCGTCGCCACACGGGTTGAGGTTGTAATAACTGCATGCCGATGGAGCTGCTGGGAAGGACAGGATTCCAGTGATGTGGTCACGGAAATCGGGATGCATATTGGAGTTGTTAACTCCGTTGTCGATGCCCGAATCTGCCACCGTGACGATGATGCCTGAGCCGTCGAGGCCCGACCAACTCGTGTCGATAGCGGCCATGTTAGCACCGCTCCACAGGTCGGTGACGTTCATGACCTGGATGCCCTTGGAATTGAGAATTTCATAGAAGGGCTTTGGCTCAATCCATTCAACGCCTTCTTGTCGTGCAAGCCATCCAAGACCGTTGCTGTTCAACTCCAGCGTAGCGAACCGGCCGCTGTGAGAATGGACCTCGACATCATCCCTGTGGTTGATGCCCTCGGGCAATGCGTCACCAGCCAACATGATGTTAACGAGAGCGAAGTTTTCGTTCACGAAGGGGTTGGTTGCCGTCATTTCTTGTCCAAGCATACCTTTGACGAGGTCCGTTTGGATCTTGTCAACCGAATCCATGCGGGCCATGCCCTGGACGTTGAGGGCGGCGAGTTTGGAAGGCGAGGCGGCGCCCACATCGCAGTGGAAACTGGTGGGTGGCAGGAACGAGAAACACTCGATGCCTGCGTTGGCCAGTTGTCCGTGCCAGTCGCTTGGAACAGGATAGGTATGGCTGAGAATGTGGAAACCATCAACGGTGGTTTCGCCTGTGCGTTGGGTCCAATCCGATGGAGAGATGAGGGTCACGTCCCGGTAGAGCAGGTAGGTTGATGCCACACCGTCCTCCTCGGCGAGCCAACCATACTCTGCGGTTGCCATCGGGGAAATACCGAGTTGCTGCAAGCCATTAAGGTCGGCATCAGTTTCCGGAGAAGGGTTGCTTTCCTGGCCGCTCACGAGGACGAGAGGGGAGAGAACTTGGATGGCCATGAGCGCAGAAAAAAACAATGTGGTGCGACGGCGATGGCTCAGCATGGTCCAATGGAGGACCGGGACCCTCATCAAAGATTGGTTGGATTGTCACGAGGTTCAGTTGCGCCAACGATACCGAGGGTTCAAGAGTTACAGACAAGCGCCAACTTCCATGACGAGGGGCCACGCTGCAGGCGGAAAGAAGGACATCATGGCTCCTGAGGACATCAATGCAGGGGCTGAAGTTCTCGGAAAACAAATTTGGCGCATCGTTCCCTACGCCAAGAAATACCCGAAGCGGGTGTTCACTGGCATTTTCGCCAACGCTGCTGCTCGCTTCTTCGACCTCATGCCTTTTGTGGCCATCGGATTGGCAGTGGACTACTTCACGACGGACGTCCTCTCAGGTCCACAAATCGTGCAGGACATGGTCACGGGGATTCATAGCAACCCCGCCTACGGGTACGGCATCCTGATTTTCCTTGGTTTCCTGTGTTTGGCTATTTTCCAGGGCATCTCCGAATACGCTTGGCAAACATTGGGGTACAACATTCAGCACGACCTCCGCATGGACGCCACGCGCTCACTTATCGCCATGGAGGCGTCGTATTACGATTTGAGGCAAACAGGACAGATCATGTCGGTGCTCTCAAGCGACGTTAATCAACTGGAGGACGTGGTCTCAGATTCGTCAACATCGATCATCCGTATCGTCATCACCTTTGCCACGGCCTTCATCATTCTCGTGTTGATGTCGTGGAAATTGGCAGCCGTCCTCTTTGGACCCATCCTGTTCATCGTCCCCGCCGTGTACTGGTTTTCCACTCGTGTTCAGCGAAAATACCGCAAACAACGTGAATCCACAGGCGACATCCATGCCGTTCTCGAGAACCTCATTTCGGGTATCGCCGTGGTTCAAGCCTACAACGCCGAAAACTGGGAAGCCGACCGAGTGGCAGCAGAATCCGGCTCGTATCGCGACCAGGCCATGGGGGCAAGCAAAGACCGAAACCGCTTCATTCCCATGATTTACGCCGTTGCTGGGGTGGCGTTTGGTTTGCTTGTGACCGCAGGTGGATACCTCGCCAGCTCTGGAGAAATCACCACCGGTCAATTGGTGACCTTTTTGCTCATCAGCACGAGAATGACCATGCCGATGTTCATCTTTGGCATTCTCGTCAATCAACTCCAGCGTGGTGAAGCCGCCGCTCGCCGCGTGTTTGCTGCCGTTGACCTTGAGCCCACCATCGTCGATGAAGAAGGCGCTGTTGCCCTTGAAGGCGGTATCACCTCCATTGAATTCAACGACGTTTACTTTACTTATCCGAACACCACCATCAAAGTCTTGAACGGTATTTCATTCAAGGTCGAAGACGGTGACTTCCTCGGCATCATGGGGCACACGGGTGCTGGAAAAACGACCATTCTCAAACTCATCATGCGCTACTACACGCCCGACAGCGGGGAAGTGTTGGTCAACGGTCAACCCATCACATCCTACACCTTGCACTCGCTTCGTGAGGCGATTGGCTTCGTGAGTCAAGACCCGTTCCTCTTCTACGGTTCGGTGCGTGACAACGTCATCTACAACCAAGAAGCCACTGAAGAGCAGTTGATTGCAGCCTTGAAGATGGCAGGTGCCTGGGAGTTCGTGCAGGAACTCGAAGAGGGTCTTGACACGCTGGTGGGCGATCGTGGAGCCATGCTCAGCGGCGGTCAACGAGCCCGAGTCTCGCTCGCACGGGCCCTGCTTAAGGCACCAAGCCTGCTGATTCTTGACGAAGCCAGCAGTGCGCTGGATGCAGAAACTGAGCGCCGCATTCAAGAAAATCTCCTTTCCTCTGGCAAAGACCGTGCGACCATCGCCGTCGCTCATCGACTCAGCACCATCCGGAACGCCAACGAGATTCTCTCTATGGTGGACGGGGCCATTGTTGAGCGCGGTGTTCACGACGACCTGATTGCTTCAGGCGGCGTTTATGCGAGCCAATGGACCATTCAAACGGGCGACATGGCTGGTTTGTGATCACGCCGTTCTGTTTTGACGCATCATGGCGAATTGCGTAACGGCCACAACGATGACGAGCCCCGAAAGCCACATCGGCATCAACGGCACGTGTTCGTAAGGCAGATTGAACATGTCGAGTAACGACTCACCTCGAGTGAACGTTCCACCGATCGATGCTGTGGTTAACACCAAACCAACAGCCGCCATGCCCCCGAGGGATTGCCAGCGGCGACCCCAATGGTCCGACCAGACCTCCATGCCCTGCCAGCGCCGTGTGAGCAGGACACCGAAGGCCAGTCCGAACGCAGCGGATGCAAGCAGCATCTTGTTGATGAGCAAGGGATGGTCAACACCCTCGCCTGGACTGGCTTGAATTCCGGTGATGATGGCCATAGGCATGGCCAAAAGGCCGAACACCAGGGCAAAGTGGGCGACATTGTCAGCGAGGTTGAGGTGACGACGCATTCCAAACAGGTCGTGACTGGCAAATCCTGCAAGCAAAAAGGCAGCACCGGCCATTGCAAACGAACCAACGGTCAGTTCGGTGCTCACGACATGAAGCGTACCGGCAGAAACCATCACTCCTCACCTCCGGGGTTGAATGCATCCGTTTTGGTGTGGTTTTCTGCATCACGAGGGCCTCGCCGCTGAAGCGACATGAACGCCGCCATGAACGCCAGAAGCATGGCCACCGATTGAAGGTAGGCCGTCGGCTCATCTACGGTCCACGTCGGCTCTTGGCTGCGCAATTGGAACCACGGGGTTGTCTGTTCCGGGCCCTCGCCGTTCAGGTGGACGCGCCATTCCAGCACCACCGGCTGAAGGCTGGGAGGGAGGTCGAAGGTCCATGTGGCCTCACCTGTCTTGGAAGCGGTTACAGGCTGGTGTTCACCTCCAACCAAGCGCCACTCCACGCTGACATCGTCAACAAATTCGGTGACCAACTCAACGGTTGTCGTTTCGCCGACGGAGCGTTGCGTTGGTGGTTCAAACGAGGTCGCGAGGCGAGGAAGGTCCTCGGGAACCGGTCGAACCTCGACCAGCGACGGTTCGAGGGATGCGCCAAAGAACGGTGCGCCGCTCCCGTCTTGGCTGCCATGATGAATAGCGCCCTGCAGTGCGTAATTGCCTTCGGTTGGGGCGCGTAGGGTCCACGTGACCGTGTGTTCGGTTTGACCCGCTTCGATCAAGGCCTCAACGTAATTCTCCGTGCCGCCTTCGCTGTTGGAGACGATGGTCCATCCATCGTCCGCAGGGGTGTCTTCTGCACCGCTGAGGTCGCTCAACAAGAAGATGCCAAGCAAACCACTGGTGGTGGTTTCAATGCTTGAAACGCTGACGCTAACGCTGGTCAACAACCCCTCGTAGGCAACAGACGGCGCCAAGACCGTCACGACGGACATGGAGGAGGCGTTCATGTCCGCATCGCCGTGGCAGGCGCCCCCGCATTGAGCGTCAAAGGTGCCCTCGCCGACCCCGTTGGGATTGGCGGAACCTAAGGCTGGGGTCATGAGCAGAGCGAGCACCACCAAGAGAACAGTTTGGCGTTTCATCGTCGGCCACCTCCTCGGGCTGCCAACACCTGCATGGCGATCATCGCAAGAAGCAGCACAGCACCAAGCACCAATCCGAGGTTTGAGGAGGGAGCCGGGTCTTCTTGAACGCCGAGCAGAACGTCGACCCCCACTTCGTGGGCGCCCCCGTTGAAGGTGCGATCGTCGTTGAACGGCTGAATCGTGTAGGTGTTGGCGCCGCTCATCGGTGGTGAGTCGGTGTATGTCGTATCCGTGGTGGTCGCAACCAATTCACCGTTTCTCAAGACGTTGAAAGCCACATCATCGCCGTTCCACGACCAGAGTAAACGGACATCACCCGAGCCGTCCTGGATTGTCTGCAGGTCGAGCACGGTCGGACCGGTGTCAACCGATATGGCGAGGGTTTCCTCGTCCGTTTCACCGTTGGTATCGGTCACCGTCAAGGTCACGCTGGTTGAATCGAACAGGAGGAGGTTGGCCACTTCTCCGGATTGTGTTTGGCCGTCCCAAGTCCAACGGTAGGAAGCGATAGAGCCGTCAGCATCGCTAGAGGAGGCTGCGGAGAGGACGATGACTTCGTTGATCCAGAGGTTGCTCGAGATGACCTCAATGACAGCCAATGGCGCAAGGTTAGGGATGACAAAGGTGCTCTGAACGGTCTCGCTGCTGGCCTCGCCATCGGTGGCTTCAACCGACACGGTCCAAGTTTGGTCAGGTGCCAATTTCTCTGCTGGCACGCTCGTTAGGTTGCTCAAGCCGGCATCCCGGAATCCGTTTTTATACCATGCAACGGTGGAGGTGATCGTATCCCCGTCCACGTCAACTACCTGAATGACGGGTGCTAAGTCGTTGAGTGCGTTGGTGTCCTCAGGCCAAACGATACTGACGACGGGAGGGGCATTCAGAACGGTCATGGCTTGTGTGGTCACGGTCGTTTCATCCTCGCCATCCGTCAAGGTCACGACCGCATGCCACGCCTCACCACGGGCAAGCGCACTCCCTTCGAGGGAGAGCTGGTTCAATCCCACCGTTTGGGGCTCGCCGTTGAGGTGCCATACCACGCCTGAAACGGAGACTTCGTCGCCGTCGGGGTCCTCGCTTGTGACGTTAATGGAGAGGTTGTCCTGGGCGCTGTAAGTTGGCGAATCCAAGGTTGCAGTCACGGTAACGGGTGCAGCGTTGCTCACGTTGTATTGTGTGCTCGAAACCAAGAGCGACCAGGTTTCCCCGTCAGAAACACGGACGAAAGCGGTCCACGATTCACCTCTTGCAGTGAACGTCGAGGGCAGGGGATTGAGGTCATCTGCTGAAGGTTCGTGCATGCCGTTTTTCATCCAAATGAGTTGACGTTCCTGGATTTCATCGCCATCGGGGTCAGCTTCAATCCAAGTGACTGCGAGGTCGTCCACGGAAGTCGGCTCTTCCGGAGAAACGGAGATGTCGCTCACGGTGGGTGCTTGATTGCTTGAACCGATGACGACCACGGCAGAGGTGAACCATTCTGACATGTCGGTGCCGTCTGAGACACGAACTTGAACGTCCCAAACATCGCCTGCTCGTGTGGCGAGTGCAGGTAGCGTGGTGGCGTTGTTGAGCGAGGAAAACGGTGTACTATCCAACCGCCAGCGTACTTCAGTTGAGGTGATGGTATCGCCGTCTGGGTCGTCGGAGAGGTAGGTGAAGGTGACATCTTCGGAGGTGTCAGGTGCTTCATCGCTTACCGTGATGTCGGTGACAAGCGGAGCACTGTTGGCGATGGTCAACGCCGAGGAAGGGACTGGCGAACCTGCATCTATGCCGTCGGATGGGGTGACGACAACATGCCATGACTGTCCTCGGGTCGTCGCACTCGCAGGCAGGACAGCCGTTGTGTGGCCGGTGGCTTGGACCCCATTGAGGTGCCAGGCGAAAGTGGTGCCAGATTCAGCATCACCGTCGTCGTCGTTGTAAGTGTAGGTGGCTGTGAGGTCGTCGAGGGTTGTGGGCGTGCTCGGGGAAAGCACGAGGTTGCTGACGGTTGGGGCGTTGTTGGTTGAGACCTCTTCGCTGATGGACGCTGAGTAGGTGTTGTACACGTCACCCGATGTTTTGCTTCCCGTGTTGTCTCCGGCGAGCACGGCAAGGTTGAGGTTCACCGAACCCGAACCGGTGGTCGGAGCCTTCCAATCGACGGTCCAAGAGGTGGTTCCGGGAGAGTAATCGTGCGTTGCTTGCAGCCCGTTGCCAGACACTTGTGCGTTCAAGTCGGGGTTGGAGAGGGTCCCTTTGTTTACGGCGAGATTGAAGCCCCCGGTTGCGGGATTTCCACCCACGCTCACCGTGAGGGTATAGGTGGTGTCAGCGATGTAGGCTGTAGGAAAACCGGTGAGCCCGGGTGTCACGCTGCTCGATGAACCGTGACAGTTGCAGCCGGTGGAGGCATTCCATCGCCCGTCTTCGGAACCGTCCACGCTCAACGGTGCCAGCATGGCCATGTAGAGAATCACAATCAACCAAACAGTGGATTTTCTCATGGTAGACCATCACATGTCCTGTTTTTGATAGTTGGCTTCACATCGTGCCGGATGGACCGTCTTCTTTCTCTTGGTTCACCAAGCGGTCGCCGTAGGTGATCACCATGGAGATGAGGAGAAACAGCGGGATGCCAGCAATCAACGCCCAAACGCCGATGCTCAAACCGCCATATCGCACATCGTCAAACAGCTCACCGATGATGATGATGAGCAACACCATTGCCACTCGCCCCAACACCAGCACCGGGCGAACCGAGGTCCAGATGGCTCCCGCTTCCCCCGTGTTGTCGGGTTGGTCAAGCGCCGACAAGCGTTCTGCGAGCGTCGGTGCCATGGCGTGTTTTGCAACCTTGCCGTCATCAATGTTCGGGCAACTCAGCCATCAATGCGTTGAATTCACCTGTGTTCAAGCGGTGCGGACACGGTCGTCGATTTGAGCCCCTTCTCCTGCTCGCCCACCGGTGCGGCGAATTTCTCGCCATGCCTTGATGACGCCTTGTCCGTACGCCCACTGAGCAAGGAACACAAAGAGCGGTGCCAAGAACACGGTACCAAGTGAGCGATGCGGGGACGTACCAATTGCTGCTCCGAGCCAGGACAGCGCGATGTAGAAACTCACCATGCCGAGGGGGATATGGAAAGCAATCCGCGCAAGGTCCCATTCGCCCGAAAGCGTGAACCAAAGATCGGCTTCAGCCCCTCCTGAAAGGCCACCGTAGAGCATGGCGGCAAGGGCCAACACGACAAGGGGCGGGAAGAAACCGATGGCCGTGTGTGACCAGGTGGCGATTTCAGGCCAGCGCTTGTTGGCCACCATGCGCGTGTAGCCGTAATTTCGCATCTGCTTCATGTAGGGTTTGAAGGGGCGACGGCGGCGATGAGGCATGACGTTGGACGGGTCGATGAACAACTTGTGTCCCGCTCGTTGAATCTTGGCGTCAAGCACCACGTCTTCTGCGCCGATGCATCCTTCTTCGAAGAATCCAACTTCACGGAGGTTAGCCATGCGGTGGGCGCAGTTCACGCCGGGATTGTGGGTGATTGGCACCAATTCACCCTTTGGTTGAGCACCATAGCGTGTGCCTGCGGTCATGAATTTCGTACAGAAGGCGACGTCGGCACATTTGGCGCCGAAAGGGTCGTCGTCGGGTGCAAAATTGGGGCCGCCGACAGCACCAACCTCTGGGTTGTCAAACCAGCGGACCAGTTTCTCAACCCAGTCAAGCGGTGGCACGGTGTCGTCATCGGTGAACAGCACGAGGTCGTGGTCCATCTGCTTGAGAGCGAAGTTGCATGCATCGGCACGGTTGCGGGAAGGGTCGTCGATCCACGTCACGCCGTGCTTTTCGCAAACGGCCTTTGTGTGGTCCTTTGATTTTGAATCCGAAATGACGATTTCAAAGTGGGGGTAGGTCTGTTGGCCCAAGCGGCCCAAGACGATGTCCAGTTCGTCGGCGTTGTTGATGGTGGGGATCAAAACGGCGGTTTTGAAGGGCGTTCCGTCCTCTTTGGTCAAGACAGGCACGGCCTCGGTGGTCTCGCCCATGCTTCATCCGAAACCTCCGCCTCATAAGAAATCAAGGGACAGACCTCTCGGGAAGTTTAGATTGTCCTCGGCGTGTAAGGGAGGCAGTCGCTACATGCGCGGAGAAGAATGGTCCAAGGCTTAACCGCGCATGAACGCATCCTTTGCTGCTTGCTTTTGTGCTAAGTTCATAAGCCGTCGCGAGGGGCTTTCGGGCAGAGAGGGATGAACTCATGATGAACGTCACAGCCCGACAGGACTTGATGAGCAAAATTGTGGAGACTTTGATGGTGGTCGTTGAAGACGCCCGCTTCGAGTTCAAAGAGGACCGTTTGCAAGTCACCGTCGTCGACGCTTCCCACGTGGCGATGATCGACCTCAAGGTCGACGCAGCAGCCTTTGACGCCTGGGAAGTTGAAGAAAGTGAACTGGCGCTGGAATTGAAGAAGGTCAAGGAATTGATCAGCCTCGGTGGGGCAGACGACCTCATTGAGATGGCGTACAACCGAGACGTGTTGACGTTGAACCTCGGGAAAATTGACCTAAACATGCGCCCGCTGGACCCCAGCACCGTTTCTTCGCCGAACCTGCCCAACATCGAGATTCCATCCAGCGTTGAGATGGACGGTGCGGCCCTTTCCCAAGCCTTGCGCGCATCCCGTTATGTCGGCGATTTGGTGAATTTCAGCATCGACGGCAACAGTTTCACCATCCACGTCCAGGGGCAGCCAGACTCGGTCAACGTGACCTTTGCAAAGGACGATTTGGAATCCTTGAACTGTTCAAAACCGGCCCGCAGCCAGTATTCGCTGACCTACCTTGTACCGCTGTCGAAGGTATTCGGCTCCTTGGGAACGGTCAAGTTGGGCTTCGGTGAAAGTTTCCCACTGCGTCTTGAATTCAGTTTCATGGACGGTGCAGCGGAAGTCATCTACTTCCTCGCTCCACGAGTGGAAAGCGATTACTGATCTCAGTATTCTCGCCAGCCGTTGCCACAATCCTTGCAGGTTAGCATCCGTGTTTCCGGCTCATCTGAAGAACGGGTTTGCTCAAGGTAGGAGAACACTT
>Ga0181568_10004589_pt1 | contig 12288 bp, 27 predicted proteins | sample 101ome_20_FD_133758 | JGI IMG/M metagenome (GOLD analysis project Ga0181568, IMG submission 133758) | Coastal salt marsh microbial communities from the Groves Creek Marsh, Skidaway Island, Georgia - 101404AT metaG (megahit assembly) | ecosystem: Environmental > Aquatic > Marine > Intertidal... | reverse complement strand
AGTCAGAAACACTTATCGTAGGTGCACCGACAAGTAAGGTTGAGGTGACGAATTACTGTGGTAAGATTTCAGATGCTCTTTTGGAACCCGGCCTGACGAACGACGAGAAGGGAATCCTTAACCGCCGATTGGTAAGACTTTCCGGTGGTGTCGCTATTCTGAAGGTTGGAGGTTCTACCAAAGCAGAATTGCGGGAGCGTAAAGATAGGGTTGAAGATGCACTTTACGCTACTCGCGCTGCTGTTAGGTCCGGTATACTAGCGGGCGGAGGCACATCACTACTGCGAGCCTCTCGTTCAGTGAAGACCTCCGTACAAGACAATGATTTCCTCGCGGGATGGAATCTCATGGTCGATGTCGCTTCTGCCCCTTTATACCAAATCGCCAAGAATGCTGGACGAGTGCCAGAAGTGGTGATTGAAAAAACACTAGATTCAAAGAAAGGAGACGGCTACGATGCACGTGAAGATCGATTTGTAGATATGATTAAATCAGGTATCGTCGATCCCGCATTGGTAGTTATCTCCGCATTAAGACATGCAGTATCAGCTGCGGATAACCTCCTGTCTACGGGTTGTGCGATGCACTCAGTGGAAGAATCAAAAGCCTTGAATACTTTTGAAAATCTTTCAGAATAATTTGCACATTTTTGTGCACGTTTGTACAAACCCATCGAAAAGTGAATTACATTATACATGTATGTATAATTTTTCACACGAACACAGGAGTAACCCATGTCAACAGACCTATACTACAAGCACGTCGGCAAATTCGACTTATTAACCAAACAACAAGAATACGACCTCGCAGAGAAGGCCAAGAACGGATGTACACGATCCCGTCATCTTCTTGTCGAACACAATCTTCGCCTCGCACTTCACATTGCAAGACAGTATTCTAAAACTAAATGCCCGATGGAAGAACTCATCGCCGAAGCCAATGTAGGTTTATGTAAAGCTGTCGAAAAGTTCGATCACACCAAAGGCTTTCGTTTCTCTACGTATGCAACATGGTGGATCAAACAAGCAATCTTACGATATATCTCTCGATCAACCACTGTCAAGTTCGCATCAGGCGCTAGAAACAAGATATATAAAATCAACATCGCTCGTAAAAACTACTACGAAGAGTTTGGTTGCTATCCCGAGGATACCGAACTTGCTCATCTCCTCGATATGGACATCCGAGAACTATCCGAATTACGTTGTGCCAACCAATGGCCAATCAACCTCGATCAACCTATCAACTCAGAAGCTGGTCGTACTTATGGCGATCTTATCGCGGATGATTCGATACAATCAGATGAAGAACGACTAGACCACCAACAGATCATCGAGGCAATCAAAGAGAAGTTATCAGAACTTAAGCCACTCGAAGAACGAGTGATGCGACTTCGCTTCGGTATCACACAAGATGCACACGACACAACTATTTTCCCAAAATCACGATCACAACAATAATTAACACTAGGAGTATAACATGGCTAATAAGAAAAAACACGCAAACGGATACGCTACATTCGAAGATGGACTCGGTTTCCGAGAGATTGCCGATAAACTACACGAAACAGGTGAAACACCTCGTCTCATGCGACACACATCGATTAGAAACTATTTCTTACGGGGTATGGAAAAGCTTGCCGAACCTATCGCCAAAGAATCAGGTCGTACAGTCCGTGAAGTCGCACGTGACCCTCGGTTCCAGATGGCTTTGGCCGAGATTTTAAGGAGTCAAGAGAATGACAAAACCGACATCGATTTATAGTATCATCGAGAATAACTTGAAGGGACTTGCCCTTCAGACAGAATTGTTAGAAGCCTGCGATTGGGACGAAGCTCTTGTAGAAGAGTTCTCGTCCCATCTTCAGATGGCGTTTCACTACATCGCTGAAGAAGGCGTGACATTCGAAGAAGGTAAAGTTCTTCTTAAAGAGATCTTAGAACTTAACGAATGGAGCGATACACATTACCATATTGTATTGAAGATGCTTGATTATCATGCAGAAGACATCAAACAATTTATGCTAACCGGAGAAGCACAATGATTAAAGTCCAATGGAATGATTTCGCTAAAAGAAGAAATCTACAATTAGAAAAATTTATCGAGTCGATGCCATACAAAGAATACGAACGATGGTGTGAGTATAGATCAGTTGTTCCTGTACCCGAAACACATTATAGTATCGAAAAACAAAACGAAATACTCGTAGAAGCAACATCAGAAACTGAGTCTATTCCACATTACACTCGGAAAGAATTGACTAAAATGCTCAAAGCAGATGTTTCGGCACTAGCGTCAGATTTAAATATCGAGCTCGATGGTACAGAGACGAAAAAGAAAATTGTCTCATTGATCCTTAGTTTGAACAAATCGTAAGGACCCGATATAATATAGATACGAGGTGACTATGTTTAGAAATGTCTTAATACATCCAAATAAAATTTTAAGAGCTACCAACAAGACAGTCGATTCAGTCGATGATGTCAAAGAGCTTATCATAGATTTAATCGATACCTGCAACGTCAAGATGGGAGCTGGTCTCGCAGCACCGCAGATTGGCATTAACAAGCAAGTTGTAGTGATCAAACCAAAAGTCTTCGGAAAAGAGAATCCCGATCCCAGCGAATACAATCCAGACTATATGGTGATCATCAACCCTGAACTAGAAAATACTGGCGACAAAATCACGTGGAAAGAGGGTTGTCTCTCGATACCCGGTATTGACGGTAAAGTTGAGAGGTCTGAAACAACATTGATTAAATACACTAGTGAAGGAGGCGAGGTGAAACGATTAATAGCCGAATGGCCATTTAGTGGTGGACTACAACATGAGTGCGATCACCTCGAAGGAAAATTATTCATCCACAGAATGGAAAAACGAAAAGCAGCTTGGTTAATCGATCGTCTTCGTCGTAAGAAGCGCAAAGAAAAGATCAAGGCCAAACGAGCAAAGAAGGCAGCTGAGCGATGAAAGGCTTTTGGACGTGCGGCCCATTTAAAGAGATCCACGATAGAATGGAGAGAATGTCGTTTCGAGCGGAACAGATGAAAGTCTTTATGGATATTTTGGAAGAAGATAAAGTGAATCAAGAATTACTTGTTTCTGGATCTTTAGACGAGCAACTCGTTGCAGCTATGATACAGACAGACATAGATAAGAAGATAGCAATCATATTAGGTATACCCGATGGAAACGAAGAAAAGAATGATGAAATATCTCGAGAGACACTACTCGAATCTGTCAGAAAAGGAACAGAAGAGTAAGCTGAACGAAATTATCGATAGACTCAAGGGTGTGAATTTTTTAGATCCTGAAACTCTCGGTGAAGTCGTCCAATCCTTAATAGACGACGAGAAATGGCAATTATCAAGAGTCCTTGCTCATTTGGACATGATCGATTATGACGAAAGATCTTAAGAAAGTAAAGGTTCTTTTTTGCAATTCTGTACAAAAGACAAGGTTCATTTATTAAATTATATACATAATCACACACAAATCTTTGGAGGCCATCATGGCAAAACGTAAAAATCGCAAAAACAAGAACTCTCACCAGATCGCACATATCAAAGCCCAGCGAGGCCTTGACCGTGCACGATTCCTCGAGGAAAACGGGGACATGAAACAATGGCGTCCTCCTCGCATAGTTATACCTGACAAGAGGAAGGCACGTGCACGTCGTGCATGTAGGGGGAGATGGAATGGCTGAAATCTACGATTTGGTCGCTTATCGTAAGAAAAAAGAAGAAGAATCAAAGGTCGAAGATAGTGCTATAGAAGACACTGGCCCTTCTCCCGAGGAACTCGCATCTGTGATGATAATGTCTTCGGATGAATTATTCGTCGAGCTTTTGGCTCGTGTAGAATATGGCGAATCACTACGTGCAGATCATGTCTCTACATCCGTACTCATCGCGGAATTAACGAACCGAGCGTTGCACATGGAACTTCTTTGCGAGATGGCTGCGAATTTAAGTGAATAAATCCCGTACAGGACAGTAGTTATATATGTCTTGTTTGGAGGATTTATGTCATGTTCGGTATCGTATTGCAGATGGCCCTTGCGTGGGCTTATTCACATGTGTTAGAGTATTGTTTACATCGTTGGTTGTTGCATAACCGACACAGAAAGAAGTGGTTTAAGACTCACTTCGGAGATCATCACAAAATAGCTAGAAAGAACATGATGCTCGATTCTAAGGCGCATCAAGCGATTGAGATACAAGGAGATCCAGAGATTAAGGGTTTAATCGGGCTCGGTATCCTTCATTTGCCTGTAGTCTACTTTTACCCGTTTGCTTACGTGGTTTTACTATCATCTGCTGTAACGTATTTCCTCGTACATAGGAGAGCCCATCAAGACTTTCGTTGGGCTCGAGAAAATCTCCCGTGGCACTACGATCACCACATGGGCAAAGATCAGAACATGAATTGGGGGGTTCGACTACCTTGGGTAGATTGGATAATGCGTACAAGAGTCCTATGGAAAGGTGAACAACAAGAGGAACGAGAGTATAATAGTTTTTTCCGAACACTGAAGAGGGTATATGCAATTAGATCACATCGCGATAAACGTAGAAAACATAGAGAAAGCATCCGAGTGGTACACGAAGAACCTCGGAGCGAAGATTGAATATATAGACGAAACATGGGCAATGTTAGATGTAGGTGGCACGAAGATTGCTCTTACTGTATCACGACAACATCCTCCTCATTTCGCATTTACACTGAAATCTTTAGATGACTTTCCAGCTGGCGAAGAAATTCGTTATCATAGAGATGGATCAGCATATTTATATATCGAAGATCCCGATGGAAACACCATCGAGTATGTTTATTGGCCGGAGAGTTCAAATGAATAAACGAAAATTAAGACGAGTGCTACGTGAATCTATTCGCAGTGTCCTTTTAGAAAGCGTGACACATCCGGACAAGGGTGAATGTCCTGATATATATGAATGGGAAAATCTCGTATCTATCGCACAATCGATGCTGATGGGAAGGTACCGCGGTTATGGCGAACCACCAACAGGGTTCGTGAAAGCTTGGAATAGATACAGGAAGAAAGGAATGAACATCCCTCCTATTCTTTATGATGCAGTACCTAATTGTGCGACAGCAATCATGCAAATTGGATCGCAACAGTATCGACTCCAGCCGGGTGATTACAAGGTCGTGTGTGATAATTGGATGACAGACGCAGAAGAACTTGATGACTTCAGCTGGAATTACGATCCGGACGAATATTAGGGAGATAATTTATGTTGTGGTTATCTAAAGCATGGGATTGGTGTAAGAAGAATTGGAAGTATATCGTCACATTCGGTATACCTGTCCTCTTATCTTTCATCGCTTCACTCATCCGCAAGAACGATTCACTCGAGAATCAATTGGAAATGAAAGACAAAGAACAAGAGATCGATGACCAAGTGAACGATCTCGGGGAGAGTCTTAGGCAAGAGGCAGAAGCCGCGAGGACAGCGACAATCGAGAAGGTTATCGAAGACCATAAAGAAACGATGGAAGCCATTGCCAAAGAGGAAAAAAAGAAGATTAACTCAATTACTGACGCGGAAAGTGCGACGGAAGCAATTAAGGAGAAATTAAATGAGATTAACTAAGAGACAACTAAAGCGAATAATACGAGAAAGTATACTTCTGAAAGAATCAAAAGAAGAAGCCCTTGCAGGACTACAAAGATGGGGTGGAGATTGGGAGTATTCAGAACAAGAGTGTTTGGACTGGTGGATGAACGAAGGCGAACATCTCGTAGAGTACTTACTAGAAATTGACCCCATGCAGCTTCGCGAAGGTGAAGGACGCCTCTTGGAATACCTCCTCCTCGAGTTTGGCCTCATCAGTTCCTTGGATGGATACGGCTACTAGGGGATACAATGTTCTGGTTATTGTTCTGTTCGTTAGCATTCGCAGATGACGATGTTGTCACGGTGCAAAAAGGAGATCCTGCTCCTTTCAGTGGCACACTCCTTTCTCCCGATGCAGCCGCAAGATTGTTGGCTAAGGGTGAGAAAGACCTCGCAACATGCATAGCAGATGCGAAGCGTGACCAAGAGATTCTCAAAGCTGAAAAGGATTTCGAAGTACAGACGGCAGAGGCGAAGCTTGCACAGTGTACACTGGAATCTCAAAAGAAACAAGAGTTGTATCTCGAGAGAATCGAATGGCTCGAAAATAAAGTATCACCTCCATCGTGGCAAGGCCCTGTTCTTTTTGCAGGTGGTGTTGTCGTAGGAATGGGCGTTGTTGCGTTGTCCGCTTGGACACTCGACAAGATACAGGAGAATTAAAGTGAAAATCACAGAATCACAATTAAGGCGTACCATACGAAGAGTAATTCAAGAGTCAGGTGGTTTCACCGTTTACAGTGAAAGAGGTAAGTATATCGAATCCTCGGACGGCTCGTTATTGCAGCTAGCTAGCATGGACGAACCAAAGATCATTGTGTCCAACGGGAGAGAAAGGGGCAGTTTAGTTCTTCATCGTGGCGGTCGTATTTATTTTCAAACGAATCGAAGAGATCAATTCTTTTCAAGTTTACAAGAACTTTGCGATTACTTGAATCAGAATGGATTCGAATATGAAGGAATAGACGATTATTAGGAGACCTCTGGATGCCGAAAGCAAACCGAAAGAATTTAAAACGTGACCAGCAAAAATCCAGAGGCGGCGAGTGGAATGGTGGGGATGTCACTTGGACTGGTGAAGATGTCAACGATCACATCGAAAAATGGATGAAAGACATGGGCATGTATCACTCGGAGAATGATATTCCAAAATCCGGTCTTCTCGGAGAATGCGTGATTGCCACTGGTCAAATCAATGGCAATATCACATTAGTCAAGAACAGAGACAGAACATACAAGCCTACGATGGCAGTTATCAGGTATCGAACCAAGAAAGGCATAGAGATCGCCATAGTTTACGATAAGAATACTCAATACCTCGAGGGAATGAATGAATACGGGATTGGCATTCTAAACTCGACAATGTTAAATGATATCGATTCAGACGTCGAAGATGGATACAACCGTGAGCAAGGCAAAATTGTGTTCAAAGCTTTGAATTGTAAAACGATTGATGAAGCTATCGGAGTCCTCACGACACAATCAGGAGGCCTCGAAGGTCACACGATGATAGCGGACCAAGCACGGGCATATCATATCGAGATGCTTAAGGGATCTGAGTCTCACGTAGTTCAATTAGATCCTTCCACTGGTTGGGATGCACGAACAAATCACGGTGTGCATTTTCCGGAAGGTGGCTACATGCCACGTGATGGCCAGATATACATGTCTTCGAATTATCGCAAGGCACTCGCTGAAATCGAATTAGCACAAGCTGATTCTCCAAAACGAGCGATGTCGATTATGAGACAACAGCATAACGAACCAGAATCCCACATGAATTTCCATCGTAGAGTTCCTGCGTCTGCAGAATATCATGGAGGTTTTATGACAACGAGCCAAATCGTAATGGACTTAGGCGAACGAAAACTCTACTTCCATTCGTATTCCAACGTGACAGATTTTTGTGGTGACATCGAAGATCTTCTTCCAGAAGATTACAAACCAAAGATCAAAATATCTGTGTCAGAATCAGATCATTAATTGTAAACTCTTGGCCTCCTGTGGTACAATATAATTACACACATTTATCACAGGAGTACCCATGCCATATCGTCTCGGCTATGCGTGTATCAACGCAACACTACGCAAGAAACACAAGATTCGGATGAATCGTCGTGCCATCAAAGCAACCTACGAATCCAAAGGTTTGCCTCACATCGGCACACTCGTCCAACAAAACCTAGAAGACATGTACAAAGTTCTACAGTGGAATGTCGAAAACAAGATTCGTGTCTTTCGTTTATCTTCCGACATCACTCCGTGGGGTTCAGAATACGAATTTGCCGACCTTCCAAACGCAACCGAAGTGATGGCACTCTTCAAGAAGTGTGGCCAGTTCGCACTGGACAACGACATTCGTCTTTCGTTTCATCCCGGCCAGTTCTGTGTTCTTGCGTCACCCAAAGAGAATGTCATCCTCAATGCTATCTCCGACCTCGAGCTCCACGGCCGGCTTATGGATGCATTCCAACAACCTCGTAATCACCTAGCCAAGATCAACATTCATCTAGGTGGTGCTTATGGCGACAAAGCCAAAGCTGCAGCACAGTTCAACAAAAACTTTCAACGCCTATCTGATGCAGTCAAAACTCGTCTTACCATCGAGAACGACGACAGGCAAAACCTTTTCAGCACACAGGAGCTTTACGACTATGTTTATACCCACACTGGCATTCCTATTGTATTCGATTTCCATCATCACTCCATTCATCCTGACGGCTTATCTGAACAAGAAGGCCTCGCCCTTGCCGCCAAAACGTGGACAGTCCGCCCGTGCACACATTATTCGGAGTCACGTCAGATAGAAGACCCATCGTGTCGTCTCACTCGTGCACATTCCACACTTGTCTATTCCGAAATACCAGATCACGGTCTAGACTTCGACTGCGTCGTAGAAGCCAAAGGCAAAGAGTTAGCAATTATTCATCATCGCAGAAAGTTTCCAAATGCCGCAGAATTAATTGCATAGTTGTACAAAAGCTCCTTTGAGTGTGTTAAATTATATACATAACAAACACATTCACAGGAGCTCAAATGCTAAAATCATTCAACGTAAGCTTTTCGTACAAACTTCGCAAAGGCGGCCCCATCACAACCCGCGTGTACTACGTAAGTGCACCCTCTGCAAAGGACGCTAAGCGACAAGTCATCCATGCCGAAAACCGCGGCTGTTATCGCTTTCGTATCAACTCAGTCACACCCGCACATCAGTAGGAGTTTACATGTCACTAGATCAGTTCAAACAAGACGCACTCGACGCAATTATCGAGCATCCAGGTTCCACCCGTATGGAATGGTTCGAGCACACTCGTTCTAACAACCAATACACGTGGCACACGTTCAAGTTTCAAATCGCATTGTCTCTCATCCTTGGTGGCAAGGTCAAGGCCGAAGGCGATCGTTTCTTTCACATTTCACATAACACACAACAATAGGAGGACTTATGTCCAAGAAAAAATCAACTGCAAAAGCAAACTTCGAAAAAACCTCACGCAAAGACGCACTGGTCGTTGCTGCCAAACTGTCACAAGCTCTTTGGCCTCTATGTAAAATCGTCACCGTCGTAGGTTCCATCCGACAAGGCAAGGAAATGATTGGCGACATCGACATCGTTGTCATCCCAAAGATCGCACCGGCCGAGTTCCTCGAACGGTGTAAAGACATAGTCGAATACGAATATGGCGGCAAGAAAAAGATCTTTGGTATGTTCATGGATAGACCAATCAACATCTTCGTAACAGACGAATCTGGTTATGGTGCATGCACATATCAAATGACTGGACCAGCAAAATATAACATCTTGATGCGACGACAAGCGAAACTAAAAGGCTTCCGACTTAACGAGTATGGGTTATATAACCGTGAGTCAGGAGAATACGTTGCAGGCGCAACAGAGCGATCTATATTCGAAGCTCTCGATATGGAATACAAAGCTCCTACAGAAAGGAGGTCATCGTGAGTGTCGGAACTCTTGTCAGAAAAACATCTAATGGCTTTATTGGAGTCATCGTAAAAGTATCATCATCCGATGATTGGCCTGATCTTTGGTGCGAAGTGTTATATCATAACGAACAAATCGAAGGATCTTGGAAAAAGTTTTTGGAGGCGATTTGAAAGTTGGAACCCTCGTCAGACACGTTACCAAGGGGTGGTGGGGAGTCATCGTGAATATTATTCCGGACCCCAACGTGAAGTCCTTATGGTTTGAAATATATTGCTCTGAAACCGATTCGATTCGTGGTTCTTGGGACTCCCAGGTGGAGGCTATATGAGAACATTTCAAGTGGGTGACTTAGTGAGTGGTAGATTCGTGGATCTTAGTGATAGGTACCCGAATGGCCAACCGAAACACAAGGAGTATGTAGGTCTTGTCATTGGAGTCTTCATTGAAAAAGGCTACGGTGCATATCGTGTCAAAGTCCTCATTCAGGGACAAGAACACTGGGCGATGGACTATTGTCTTCATCTCGTGGAGGCCGCATGAAAGTAGGTGATTTAGTGTGCATCAATGGTACGAATCGAGAAGTGACTGGCGTTATTATCAGCCTCACCGGCCTTGGTGCGCATGTGCTCATGACCAACGATAAACAACGATGGTATGCATACCATTGGCTTGAGGTGTTATATGAAAGTAGGTAGTCTCGTAAAACGTAAACCAGAGTTCGGTGAGTGGGTGAAACACAACCCGTGGATGACAAGACCAAAGGACTTGGAAATAGGCATCATCATTCGTATTGGCTATGCACACTGGGACTTTGAAGTCTTATGGAATGGAGAATACACTGCCACACACGACGAATCAGAATTAGAGGAACTAAAATGAGAATTTACACAGGAAAAATACAGATAGGTGACATCGTTACAAGAATCAGGGACGATAATATTTCCAGAAAGCTTTCTGAGGAACATGGAAAATACGGGATTGTCGTCCACAGAAGTATGGAAGGAACTCCAAAACATCCTTGTGTGCACGTAGCTTGGTCAAAGCTTGGTCGGCCTACATCTATATCCGAATCTTACGTGGAGGTAGTGTGCAAGTCGGAGACTTAGTGGAGATGTATGGAGAACCCGGGTTCTACGGCATTGTCCTTCGAAGATCAGAAGTGATCGGTCGGTGGTATGTCCTTTGGCAGTCTGGTTTTATCTTCGAAAGAGCCGAGACTCTGTTAGAGGTTATCAATGAAGGTAGGTGATCTTGTGAAACTACGACCCAAACGAGCACAAAGCGGTATGGAGGAGTATCACGGTATTCTTCTCAACATGCAGCAAGTTGGCCGCAACGGGTCTGAAACAATCTTATTCGATGTTCTCATCGGAGAAATCGACCAAATATTAACAGTAAGTGACATCTTTTTTGATGTCTGGAGGATAGATGATCAAAGATAGACGGGAGATGAATCCCCAAATAGAAATAGACCTGAGTGGACCAGAAGGCAATGCTTTCGTTCTACTCGGGTACGCAGCGAGGTTAGGCAAACAGATCTATGGACCCGAACAGACCGAGTTTATTCTCGAGGAGATGAAATTATCAACATACGAAATGCTGATACTCACATTCGATAAGTACTTCGGAGAAGTCGTAACACTATACCGCAACGGCGGTGCACCTACAGATTGGAGGAATACATGATTTACAGAATATGAAACAAAAAGCTGAATAAATCATGCACACTTGTACAAATCTTCCAGATGGCCTGTTAAATTATATACATAACATCACACACTCAAAGGAGTAAAATATGGCTCGTAAGTCTAAACAACAACGTATCAACGAAGGCAACGCTCTCATCGCGGCAATCCAGCAAGACCCCGTCTTGGCCAAGGAACAATCTTGGCTCCTTCGTTTCCTCAACGACCTCATTGCAAAATTCAAGCGTGGGAAAGGCGGCACCAAACGTCAACGAGAGCTGTTCGACGAAAAAATCGCTGCTGGCGTACCTGCACGTAAGGTCAACACACATGTCGCACAGCCCGAAGTTCTCAAGGCCGAGGCTGCCATTAAAGTCCTCCAAACACAGCCTACGCTTTATTCGTGGGAAATCCGTGTTGGAGGCGAGATAATTGCAAACGGTCTTAAGTACAACCTGTCTGCTAAGCAGTTGGCACTTCTCGACACATTCGTTAAAAAAGCAGAAATGCTCGAAAGTCAAATGTCCGCTACAGTCGATCCAGAATCGGTTCAAGAAGCAAAGCTTTTGTGCGATCTTGCCGACACATATCTTGGCCTCACTGCAAAAAAGACCAAGGACATCGACATTCTTCGTGCAGCAATCGGCTCCGGTATCGGCTTTACCGACGAACAACTCGAAGCTGGTCGTGTTGCTGTCTCCGGCGAACTGAAACGATATAACAAATTACTGAAACGTTTCACGCCTGGGATGCTTGTTCAATACACTGGAAGACCTATCATCCGAGATATGGCGATGATCGTGGATAAACCTTCTATCGCAGATCATGGAAACAATGCAAGAGGCTACTATGGGACTGCTAAAAAAGGTATTCGTATCCCCATCATCGCAGATGGCGAACTTTTCTTCGCACACCCACAACACCTTCACAAATACACAAAAAAAGAACTCAAAGCAATGGGAGCTGAATAATGAAATTTTTACGCAATATATACGATTGGATCGTAACTTTACT
>Ga0181568_10004584_pt1 | contig 12296 bp, 10 predicted proteins | sample 101ome_20_FD_133758 | JGI IMG/M metagenome (GOLD analysis project Ga0181568, IMG submission 133758) | Coastal salt marsh microbial communities from the Groves Creek Marsh, Skidaway Island, Georgia - 101404AT metaG (megahit assembly) | ecosystem: Environmental > Aquatic > Marine > Intertidal... | reverse complement strand
TCCTAGAGAATCCCAGTTTGAAAGGTGAAACAGCTGCGGCTGACTCGTTATTTGCGGGCTTGCAGCTAATCATGCCGGGAGAGGTGGCTGGCACCCATCGTCATTCGCCTTCCGCGTTGAGGTTCATCATAGAGGGAGATGGTGCCTATACAGCTATAAATGGAGAGAAGGCGCCGATGAGTGTAGGAGACTTAATACTCACACCATCGATGGTATGGCATGATCACGGCAATGTCGGTTCCGATCCTGTTGTATGGTTGGACGGACTTGATATTCCGCTGATACGTGCCTTGGGCACGATGTTTACCGACCTCTACAATGGTGGAGAACTCCATCCGGAGGGACGGCCCGATTACGATAATATTGCTCGGTTTGGAGCGAATATGAGGCCCATGAATTATCAAGCCGAGGGCCTTCACTCGCCTGTGTTTCATTATCCTTATGATGTTTCTAAGAAAGCCTTGATCAACCTGAAAAAATCCAATGAGCTTGACCCCTGTCATGGTATCAAGCTTCAGTATATTAACCCCAATACCGGCGAACCAGTGATGGCTACAATAGATTGTTATTTACAGCTTCTGCCGGAAGGATTTTGCACGCAAGATTACCAGAGCACCGGCACCTGGATATATTCTGTCGTTGAGGGTACTGGCAAGACTATCATCGGCGACTCAATATTTGAATGGGGCCCTAGGGATCATTTTGTTGTACCCGGGTGGCTACCCCATCATCACGAGGCGGATTCCGATGATGCCATACTTTTTAGTTTTTCTGATAAAGGTACACAAGAGAAGTTAGGTTTATACAGGGAACGTCGCGGTAACGTTACGCACTGATATAATCCTGAGGGATTGGTAAAAGAGAGGCCGTCAGATGGCGGCCTCTCTTTTTGCATTCTTATTTTACGCGACCGTCCACATGAATTGTTTTTCCTGGGCCTACACCATCACGCTCGGGCTCTAAATTCACCCGTTCATTTTTCACATCATTCGCAAGTCCCGTTACCTGGAGTAGTTCGAGATCTTGCTCGCCCGTGCTCGCGAACCAGTAGGCATTATTTCTTGGCATTATAAGTCCTTCATGAGGGCCATACACGCCCATCACCTGATCTTTCTCAGGTCCATAAAATGTCACTTCTCCTTTCAACACCATCCAGAAACTATCCATCCCGGTATGGGAATGAAGATTGTTATCTCCCTCGCCCGATTTAACACACTGAACAACACCCCTGATAAGATCTGTTTGACCCAGAGTTACGAAGACCTTCCCTTTATCTATATTGGGGTTTTCATGTTTAAAAGGAGCAGGGGGACGAAGCCTACCCCCACGCTGTGCTTTTTTTCGTGTTACTGTAGTTTGTTCTATTGCAACTTCAGCCATAACGACCTCCCATTGATATTGCCCGAAAACCCTACGCCCGGTGCGTCCTTGTGAAAAGGGGAATAAATTTTGGAAATTCTATCTTGCAAAATATATTAGAGTGTCTCCGCTGCTTAAACAGCTAAGACACTCTTCTATCTCAACTTTAAAGTCTCGAACCTTGTTGCTCTCAAACGCGTTTTCACACTGTGATGTGTGAATTCTTACGCTATTGTGCAGGTTAGTTCTGTGACCCCTTCAACAGACACAACCATGGTATCACCGCTAATCACAGGGCCAACGCCTGCTGGCGTTCCCGTCATGATCAGATCACCTGCTTCGAGAGTTACCAAGCCGGACAAATACGAAATACTCTCTGGAACATTCCAAATCATATCTTTAATATCAGCATCTTGTTTGGTCTCCCCATTTACCGCTAGGTGAATACGGCCTTGCGTAGGATGACCTATCTTGGTTACTGGTAAAATTTCAGAGCAAGGCGCAGAGTTGTCAAAACCCTTTCCCATATCCCATGGGCGCCCCATTTCCCTGGCCGCGATCTGAACGTCTCGACGAGTCATATCGAGACCAACCCCATACCCGTAAATGCAGTTATTGGCATCCGCGACGCTGATGTTACTTGCAGATCCGCCAATTGCGACTACCAGTTCGCCTTCGTAATGGTAATTTTTTGTTTGGGGTGGATAGGGAATTTTTGCCCCATTCTGGACTATTGCATCGGTGGGTTTCATAAAGAAGAAAGGCGGGTCTCGCTCGTCCATACCCATTTCTCTGGCGTGTTCCGCATAGTTTCTACCAATGCAATAGATACGCCGAACCGGGAACCGGTCTTCGCTGTCCACTACCGGTAGACTGGTTAGTTCCCATGAAGGGATAACATAGCTCATCAGTAACTCCTGAAAAATTTAAGAACTTTTACCTTTTAAGAATTTGGCTCACGTTTGGTCTTTCTGCAAGCCACACAAAACTTGACGGATATATATCATCACTTGTCTACTAAGCTATAGTTCATATCCATTTAACTTTTTGGATCAGACAAATGAATTTTCCCAATTGGCCAGTGGATGCAATAGAAGGTTGGCATGCGCACATCTACTATGATCCAGGCGAGACAAAGGCATTAGCCGCAATTCTTCGGCAGAAAATTGAAAATGAATTTCCAAATGTTAGGGTGGGACGTTGGCATGATGACGCTGTTGGCCCGCACCTTATTGCAATGTATCAGGTCGCGTTTGAAACCCATCAATTTGATAAAATCGTTCAGTGGTTATCGGTCAACCGAGACGGTTTAGATGTTTTGGTTCATCCGCAGACCGAAAATGCCTGGAATGATCACCTTATATTTGGGTTCTGGTTAGGTAACAAGTTGCCTTTGAATGAGGACCGACTTCGAGAAACAGCCGTTCGAGCCGATAGAAACTAGAAAGTTTATACTACTTTCTGTGAGCCGTGAGGTGATGGAGTGATCAGATTTAGACCGAAGATAAGGAGGGTTTGTGTGTCCAGAGATCCAACTATCTACCAGAAAATATCCAACTATGAAGTTTCAGATCTTTAGTGACATACTTGCTGCTATTGGCTCATCCAATTAAAACGGAAGCATGACGTTTCCATTGGATTCTATTAACGAGGCGCTCGACAGGTTGGCGGCGCATGAATTTTATCGAGACCGGGTTCCTCGAGAGGTCTCTGGTCCGGATCATTTTTCTTCTTCTGTTCCGTTGATGACCCGAGACGAACTGGTGGCAGAAATGCAAAAACCTGGTTACGGAGCCTTTGGTGGCACAAATCCGGTGCGGATAAATCTGAGCCCCATGGGAGATGGACTCGTGCCTATTTTACAGTCCAAGCGTGATCTGGACCGGTTGGTTACTGCGGCTCGCTCCCATCTTGACGCCTGCGGTGTGGAACCTGGCGATGTTTGCGCTGTTTTTTTTGGCTATCATCTATTTGTTGCTGGATTATTTTATCAAAGTCAGATGGAAGCTCACGGGGTTTCCTGCATTCCCCTAGGTCCGGGAGAGACATCGAGAGCTGTGGAACTTTGCAAGGCCAACAATGTTAACATCCTGGCTGGCAATCCCAGTTTTGTGCTTAGGCTGATTGAGGAAGGGTTGCCAGCTCCAAAAGTCTTCTTTGCGGGTGGCGAAATCTTTACCGGCAACCCAAAACTTTATGCATCTGTTGCCGATGCTATGCCCGGGGCCATGTTAGTTGACAGTTTTTCGTTGTCAGAATTTATCCCTGTGGCGCGAACATTCCCGGGGGGTATCGGTGTTCACATATTCGATGAACTTGTATTCCCAGAGGTGATAGATCCAGAAAGTCTCCGTCCCGTTGCCGATGGTGAGAGGGGCGAGTTGGTTCTCACGCATATCCGCAAAGAGTCCCAGCCACTTCTTCGTTATCGAACTGGGGATCTCACGGTCAAAATTGAGACACCTTCAATTTTCGGTCGAACCCAATGTCTGCCCCGCGTTGTATTTGGTCGAACCGATGAGATGGTAAAAGTGAAGGGTGTGAAAATATTTCCCTCTGAAGTCAAATCTTGTTTGGCGGGCATTGATGGTATCAAAAATAATTATCGGTTGATCATCTCAACCCGTGAAAGTGGATTAGATAGTATAAAATTACTGATACATGGCACCTCCAATCAAGCTAGTTTGGAACAAATACATAACAGATTTAAGACACAGACATTAGTTACACCAGATATCCTAGACATCTCCGAGGAGTGGGAAGAAGGACCGATCCTAATAGACCAGAGAAAAAAGTCTTATGGCTGATCCTTGGCGTCTTCTGGTGGATACCAATTCTTACGCAGATTTTTCTGTATCAATTTCGCCTGCGATTGAGCGTGCCGTAGTAGAGGGTAGTTCACCGCCGACCGTTTTTTTGAATATATTTGACTCGGATTCCGTGACCATTGGAATTAACGAAGATCCTGAGCAAACACTGGATTTAAACCTATGCGCTTCTGAGGGCGTTTATTTCCGCCGTCGGCCAAGTGGAGGAGGCGCGGTCTACGCCGGTGCAGGGTCAGCTTTTCTGGTTTATTTTTTACCGACAACTCACTCAAAGGTTCCCCAAACAAGCGCTGAAGCTTTCCCGCAGATACTCGGTGCAATGGCTGAAACTCTGAGCAAGCGCTACGGATTTCCAGCGTCTTACAGGCCCCTGAATGACATTGAAGTAGAGGGTAGGAAGCTTATTCCGACCTCTTTAAAAATAGAAAACGGCGTGATGACTTTTCGGATAGTTGTTAATATCACACCGATAGACACTTCGTTAGCAGGTAAGTTGCTTCCTATGCCGCCCGAGAAGGTCGCTGATAAAGAATTAAAAGATTTGAGCTCAAGATTCACGTATTTAGAAAAAGAGGCAGGCCGGAGTTTTGATGTTCGAGAGTTAGAATGGATGACCCGAGACGTTGTGATGTCCTCGTTTGGAGAAGGACTGACCCTAGGACGGACGACGAAGCTCGAACAAGGGTATGCTGGACAGTTTCGTGCATTGTATGAGTCGGAGGAGTGGCTGTTCGCGAAATCAGAACGCACCCTCCTTCAGCCCATTCTGAGGAACGGTGATACAGTGGGCTATGGTCGATCGAAAGCTGTTGGCGGTTTGATCCGGGCCACTCTTGCTTTGCGCGAAAATAAAATCATTAAAGCGATTATCAATGGGGATTGGCATCCAAGGCCTCTCGAGTCAGTCTCTTGGTTAGAGGAGCAGCTCATCGGGGTCGAAGCGGAGTTTGAGGTAATACGCGCTAAAATCCAGCAATTTCTTGCTGATGATGAGGTTGAATTCGCTGGTGTTAAAATCGAAGATTTGATGTCCGCAATAAAGGTAGCGCTGGAGACTCAAGATGTGCGGTGAGCGATGGCCCACATAATTTCAGAATTTGTTCAAAAGGGCATTATCAGGTTAGCAATAAATCTCCCAGAAAAACGAAATGCAATCGGTCCAGATGTCAGGGATGAATTTTTAGAAGCGATTTCTTCCTGTCTTTTCGACGAAAAGGTTTTAGCAATCGTGTTGGGAAGCGAGGGGGGGCACTTTTGTTCCGGCGGTGATATTGACTCGATGTTCGGCATAAATGCGGAGACCGGTCGGAGACGCATGCAGGGAAATCACAAGCTAGTCAGGACAATTGCTGAGGCCGAAAAACCTATTGTTTCAGCTGTTGAGGGTTTCGCCATGGGAGCTGGCGCAGGGATATGTCTTTTAACAGACACGATTGTAATTGCCGATAATGCCAAAATTGGTTTCCCTTTTTTTAAAGTCGGCCTTACCCCAGATTACGGGATTTTGTTTACTCTTCCCCGAAGAGTGGGGTGGGCTCGTGCTCGCCAAATTCTGTTGAGAGGGACAACATGGACGGGTGTTGATGCCGTGAATAATGGGTTGGCGGATGAAGTTGTTGAGGCGGGTACAGCTGAGAGGCACGCGGTAGAAATCGCCCGTGAAATGGCTTCTGCACCGCCGCATGCTTTTGCCTTAACTAAACGGCACCTGGCCATGGAACCCCAGTGTCTGGATGCGGCGCTAGAATTAGAAACATTGTCACAATCTATAGCTTTTGTTGGCCCTGAGTTGGTGGAAGGACGAGCGGCTTTTCTTCAGAAACGAAGACCAGATTTCCAAAGAGGAAAAAAATAGAATGGTGGATGTTGCTGTTATTGGAGTGGGGCAAACTCGGTACGGGATGTTCCCAGAGAAAAATTTAAAAGAACTTTTTCATGAGGCGGCTATAGCGGCCTTAGCCGATGTTGATAAGGGGCTAGATCCGAAAGATGTTGACGAGGCATTTGTCGGAACACTCTCTACAGGTGGCGCGCAACTTGGTAACTTTGCGCCACTGATGATGGAAGCATGCGGCATGGTTGGTGCAGGTGCTCGACATATTGAGAATGCTTGCGCATCCTCTGGTTTCGCAGTGCGAGATGCAGTATCTGCGATAGCCTCGGGCAGAGCAAAAGTAGCGGTGGCGGCGGGGATCGAAAAAATGTCGGATTTGCCGAGAGAGAGAAATCGGCTCTGGCTTGGAATTTCAGGTGATGTGGAGTGGGAACGGCTGGCTGGAACTAATTTTGCTGGAATATATGCCATGATGGCGCGTCGACATATGCATGATTTTGGCACAAAAAAAGAACATATAACTATGGCGGCAGTGAAAAACAGAAATAATGCTGTGGCCAATCCAAAAGCCCAGTTCAGGGCACCTTTGACTCTGGAACAGGGGATGGCCACCCCAAATTTGGCCAGTCCACTCACATTTGCTGATTCTTGTGGAATTACCGATGGAGCCTCCATGGCGATTCTTTGCCGCGCGGACATGGCAAGAGATTTTACAGATCAACCAGTTTTGGTAATCGGTTCTGGTGCCGGCAGTGACTATGTCGCAATTCATGATCGGCCATCAATGACAATGTTGAAGGGAGCATTTGAAGCAGGTAAAGAGGCTTACGCGATGGCAGGAATTACTTCCGATGATATTGATTTTGCCGAAGTTCATGATTGTTTCGCTATCGCGGAGCTTTTAGCTTACGAGGATCTAGGTTTCTGCCCTCGGGGGAAGTCGGGACCTTATATCGAGAGCGGTGCAACGCTTCGTGATGGTGCAAGGCCTGTTAACAATTCTGGTGGTTTGATTGCTAAAGGCCATCCGATAGGATCTACAGGGACTGGCCAAGTATATGAGGTTGTGAACCAATTACGAGGGCGGGCTGATACTCAAGAAAGGCAATTGTCAGGAGCCCGTTACGGACTAACCCATAATGTTGGTGGCTCCGGTGCTGCGGTCGCAGTGCATATTTTTAAGGCGGTAGAATAAATATGGTGGGAATTATTTCATATGGGGCTTCCTTACCCGCCTTGAGGCTTCCTGCGACGGCATACAAGGAGGCTTGGGGCGCTTGTGGGGCCCGTGGCATGGTTCAGAAGGCTTTCTGTGCTTATGATGAAGACGCTGTGACGCTGGGAATTGATGCTGCCCGATCTGCTCTCGGGCGACTCGGAAAAAATCAACCTGCAATTGATGCGCTTTTTTTTGGGGTTACCGCTCCGCCATTTGATGAAAAGCCCTCTGCAGCCACCATAGCTACGGCACTTTTTGATTATAAAAATATCCGGGTGACGGAGATTAGCGGCTCACCACAGGCGGGTATGCAGGCAATAACCTCCGCTATCGAGTATTGTAAGTCTGATAAGGGTAGATTCGCTTTAGCGGTTGCGGCAGATGCGCCAATCGCACCGCCCGATGCGAGTTTTGAGCATGCTTTAGGGGCAGCAGGTGCAGCTTTCGTGATTGGTCCTAATGGGCCAGTTGCTGAATTCTTGGAATGTTTTAGCGTGACGCATGAAACCTTTGGCTCTCGCTTCCGTCGTCGAGGCGAGGAAATGGTTTCGGATCTCGAACTTCGAACACGAGACAATTTGCTAAGTATTGAAGAGCTTGGCAAGCTGACTGCAATTAGCGATGTTCCCAAAAGAATGGCCCTAGGTGTGGATGCAGGACTTAGGCGCAGCGTTGGTCGTTTGCTTGGAAACTCTGAGGCAATTGTCGATAAGATTTGGACGGAGATTGGTGATGCGGCGGCGGCGGCGGCCCCGTGCGCTTTGGTTGCAACGCTTGATAATATGAGAGCCAATCAAACGGTTTTGGCGGTAGGCGTGGGTGCGGGTGCTACTGCGGTTGCCTTCAGGGCAGGAGGTGGGCTTTCTGCGAACCGTCGCAAAGGTAAGAAATTTTCAGAATTAATCGAATGCGGGAGAGTCGTGAACTACATTGACTACCTTAAGCATAAGCGGTTGCTTAGTGCTAGGACTGGAGGAAAAGGATGACATCCTACATTTCTCTTCCGACTTACTCATCAAATATAGATGAGCGGCTGCGAATGATAGCGGGGAAATGCAATCAATGCGGGACTTTGGCTTATCCCCAGAGGCCGATTTGTATCAAGTGCGGTCAGGACAAATTTGAACGAGTGCCTTTGTCAGGCGAGGGTAAAATTTACACATACTCGGTTGTAAACGGAGGCGGTGCGCCCAGTGAATTTGACGAGGAACAGACTATGACCGGCGATGTTTATTGTGGAATTGTAGAGCTAAAGGAAGGTCCTCGTGTCATGGTGCGCTTCACTGACATTAATCCTGAGCAGCTCAAAATAGGAATGAAAGTAAAGGCCGTAGTCCGTCGTTTGTATGATCAAGAGGGCTTCTTACGTTATGGAGCCAAATTTACTCAAGTGGCCTAGCGAATGTGATTTTACCTGAGGCGTCTCGCTATCTTGATAATTTGAATAGAATGGTAATTAAGGGATAGTGGAGAGGGCGAACATGATAAGAAGTCCCCGTTCAGAAAAGTATACCGTTGGCGTGGTTGGCGCCGGAGTAATGGGACGGGGTATCGCCCAGATAATGGCGACAGCTGGTGTATCAGTTTTGCTATTTGATACTCGAAAAGGGGCGGCGTCCGAGGCTTCTAAATTCGCTGCAAAAATGATCACGAGGGCGGTAGAAAAAGGTAGTATATCTGAGGGGGATGCGAGTTTAGCCATTCGTCGCATCTTGGTTGTTGATAGAATGGAGGCGATGAATGGCTGCGACGCGGTTATAGAAGCTGTCGTTGAAGATCTTGCAATTAAGAAAAAAGTTTTCTCTTCTATAGAAAAATGTGTTCCTGCAGATTGCATTTTAGCAAGTAATACATCTTCTCTTTCCGTGACAGCCATAGCAGCAGACCTCAATCACCCGGGACGATTTGCAGGGTTTCATTTTTTTAACCCTGTACCACTAATGAAGGTGGTTGAAGTGATCAGTGGCTTGGAAACCTCTGACAAGACTGGTGAGATATTAAATGCGCTTGCTCAGCGTGTAGGTCATGAGCCAGTTAACGCCAAGGATACTCCGGGTTTCCTGGTCAATCATGCGGGGCGCGGATTGTATACAGAGGGAATACGGATTGTCAGTGAGGGGATAGCGCGGTTTTCTGAAGTTGATGATTTGCTTCGAGAAGGTGGTCCAGGGTTCCGAATGGGACCATTCGAATTAATGGATACGACCGGATTGGATGTATCTCACCCTGTAATGGAGTCAATCTATAATCAGTTTTATCAAGAGCCCAGGTTTCGGCCGGGGGCCCTTATCCGTAATCGTGTAGCCGCAGGACTATTTGGTCGTAAAACGGGCAGAGGTTTCTATTGCTATGAGGATAATTTAAAGAAAGTTACTTCTCCGGCACCTGTCCCCAATGATCTTCCAAAATCGGTATGGATTGAAAATCGTAACGAAGAAAGCCGCAGTTTGCTTGTTGATGCACTTTCGAAACATGTGGCTATCGATGATAGCAAAAGACCATCTAGTAATAGTCTTTGCATTTTTATTCCCTTTGGGGCCGATGTAACCAGTTGTGCGGTTCATGCTGGTGTCGAGGCAGAAAGAAGTTTCGCTGTCGATATGCTTTTTGGTCTTGAAGGTCGTCGCACTTTGATGGTTTCTCCAGTCACGGACCTCGCCCTTGCAGACCAGATGCACGCAGCCCTAGCGTCTGATGGTCATGCCGTAACGATGATCAATGATAGCCCTGGCTTTGTTGTGCAGAGAACGATAGCAATGGTTGTAAATATTGCGTGCGATATCGCGCAACAGCGTATTGCATCACCAGTAGATATTGATAAAGCTGTGTGCCTGGGGCTAGGTTATCCCGTCGGGCCATTAACAATGGGAGATCAAGTCGGCGCCTCACGGTTACTGGAAATACTTGATTCTATGCTTGAATTCTACGGTGATCCCCGCTACCGACCTAGCCCATGGCTAAAGCGTCGGGCAATGTTAGGCGCTTCACTGCTGACAAATGAGCGATAATCTGTTGATAAGGACTTCATCGGACTCCCCTAAACCCGGCGATTCGCGTAACCTTCGCTTGTGTAAATGGCAGAGTAGCGGGGGTTACCAAGCCTTCTTGTACGATGTGTATTGTTTTTAAAGCACTCGCTTGAGTCGAGAAGCGGAGGCTTGCTTTAGCTAGAAGAGATTTTTTCAGTGACTGTAAACCATTCCCATTTAGCAAACGCGATACGAGTTCTCTCAATGGATGCGGTGCAAGCTGCTAATTCTGGTCACCCAGGTGCCCCGATGGGACTCGCAGATGTTGCTACTGTACTATTCACCAAATATCTCAAATTTGACGCTGCACAGCCCCATTGGCCTGATCGAGATCGCTTCGTCCTGTCTGGGGGACATGGCTCCATGTTGCAGTATGCGGTTATGCATCTTTGTGGATTCAGTGATATTACAATCGATGAAATAAAAAATTTTCGTCAATTAGGTGCGAAAACAGCAGGTCATCCTGAATATGGTTTGGCGGCTGGTATTGAGACAACCACGGGTCCTCTGGGCCAGGGTCTGGCTAATGGGGTTGGGATGGCAATCGGGGAGAAGTTGCTCTCCGAAAGGTTCGGAAATGACCTTGTCGACCATCGAACATGGGTGATGTGCGGCGATGGTGATTTGATGGAGGGCATTAGTCATGAAGCTGCTTCTCTCGCCGGACATCTTGAGCTATCAAAGCTTGTGGTTTTCTATGATGACAATCATATTTCCATCGACGGTGATACCAACCTCTCTTTCTCAGATGATGTGCTAAAGCGTTTTTCTGCTTACGGCTGGCAAACTGCGCAGGCAGATGGTCATGATCCGGACTCTATTGCTCACGCAATAGATAGTGTTTTACCGGTTGATGCGCCGGCCCTAATAGCCTGCCGCACAACAATCGGTTTCGGTTCCCCCAATAAGGGCGGAACTGCGGGGTCACATGGAGCGCCTCTCGGAGAGGAGGAGATCGCTGCGACAAGAGAGGCGCTAGGCTGGTCATATCCACCATTCGAGATCCCTGAAGATGTCGCTGATATTTGGTCCGAAGCAGGTTCTCGAGGGCACGCTAAACGAGAAGCTTGGGAGGCGCGACTATCGAACTTAGATGATGAGACAGAGACAGAATTTAGGCGAGTCATTTCCGGAGATCTTCCCAAGGCGTGGCGGGATTCTATCTTTGAGATAAAAAAAGCATTTGGACTGGAGAAGCCTGAAAAAGCTACCAGGGAGACTTCAGGACGGGTCATTGAGTCGCTGTTAGAGGCTATACCGGAGATTATTGGTGGATCCGCTGATCTTACCGGATCAAACAATACGCGCGCCCCGAATATGGAGGCAATAAGTGCTAAAGATTTCTCTGGGCGTTACCTGCATTATGGGGTTCGTGAACTGGGAATGTCAGCTGCTATGAATGGCATGGCTCTTCATGGTGGAATAATTCCATATAGTGGAACTTTTCTTATTTTTAGCGATTATGCACGGCCTGCGATGCGTCTCTCTGCATTAATGAAGCAGCGTGTGATTTACGTGATGACACACGACTCCATAGGCTTGGGAGAAGATGGCCCAACTCATCAACCGATTGAGCAGCTTGCATCTCTTAGGGCTATGCCAAATTTGTTAGTTATGCGGCCTGCTGACCCAGTCGAAGTTGCAGAATGTTGGGAAATTGCGATACAGGAATCGGACACACCCTCGGTGCTTGCTCTGACAAGGCAAAAAGTTCCTTTCCTACGGCAAGATGCCGAACGGGAAAACCTCTGCGCAAAGGGAGCGTATGAAATTTCTCCGTCGTCAGGGAAACCGGTCGCCGTTTTATTGGCTACCGGATCTGAGGTGTCTTTGGCAATTGAGGCGCAGAAGAAGTTATGGGCAGATAAGATAGACGTTTCTGTTGTGTCAGTTCCCTGTATGGAACTTTTTGAGTCGCAGACCAATGACTACAGAGAGAGTATTTTGGGAAGAGACCTTTTAAAGATAGGCATTGAGGCAGGGGTTAAGCAGAGCTGGGAGAATTTAATTGGTGCAAATGGGCATTT
>Ga0181568_10004583_pt1 | contig 12298 bp, 12 predicted proteins | sample 101ome_20_FD_133758 | JGI IMG/M metagenome (GOLD analysis project Ga0181568, IMG submission 133758) | Coastal salt marsh microbial communities from the Groves Creek Marsh, Skidaway Island, Georgia - 101404AT metaG (megahit assembly) | ecosystem: Environmental > Aquatic > Marine > Intertidal... | reverse complement strand
ACCCAAGCTCTTTTTGCCTTGGCACGTGGCCGGACACGTGCTTCATGGCTGTCTCTTAACCCTGATCTTTTTTGTGGGTATCTCTTAACCCAAGCTCTCTCTTTTTTTTTTTTTTTTTTTTTTTGTTGTTTTTTTTTTTTTTTTTTTTGTTCTATTAATTTATTTTTTATTCCTTTATCATTATTATCATTACATTTATTCGCAAAATATCCACTAATTAATAAACCTGCAAATATTACTGATTCCATATTATATACTCTTATATAATATTATATATTAAAATTATTTAATTCAAAAAATTATTATATAATATATCTTCTTTTTTTATATTTACATTATTCAAATTTAAATATGATAAATTATTATATTTTTTATTAGTAATCCAAATTTTAATTATATAAAATTTTTTTTTATATGACAATGTTATTCCTGATATAATATTTTTTTTATCTAAATTACCTCTAATTAATTCAATAGATAAATCTATCCAAGTTTTTAATATATTTTCATTTAATATTTTAATAGACCAATAACCCCCATTTATATTATTTTTATCTTCATATATTGGTAATATATCATTTTTCATTAAAAAAAACATACCATTATGTAAAGATATTAAATTATTATATAAAATCCAAAATTCTGCTATATTATCAAATGTATATAATTTTTTATATGATTCAATACTCCAATCATTATCAAATAATTCATGAAACCATAAAGACCATTTATTTTGAAATTTTAATTTATAAGCTTTTAATTTTTTTATTTTTAATAATAATATATATTTTTGATATATTTTATACATATTAATATTAATAATAAATTAATTATATACTCATTAATTTATATATATCTAATATCTCCCTCTTCTAATTTTTCATTTAAATTATTTATTAATTCATTCATATTATAACATTCTTTCATTATAGTAGAATTCAAATTTATTTTATCCGATAATTGTGTTTGATTAAAAATTTCTTTTTTTTGTGTTTCTAATTCAGAAATCAAATATTCTTTAAATTTTAAATTTGTTTTACTCCTATTATCTTGTAAAATAATCATACTTACAATTAATTGAATAACATAATTTTTTGGATAATCTATTTTTATTTTTTGTTTATATTCATTAAATTTTCCGTTATATTCTTCTAACAAAAAATCTATCATTTCATTATATTTTTTATTTTTTTCTATAATTTCAATTATATTACTATTATACATATTATATAATTGACTCATATCTGATTTAGTTTCATTATAATATTGTATATAATCATGACATAATTGAAATTTATAAATAAATTTTTCATTTATTTGTTTTCTAATTTCATCTATATTATCTAAATGTTCTTGAATTTGTTTATCTTCTTCAATTGATTTTTCAGTATTTTTATTTAATATATCTACTAAAATTTTAGTATTTAATATATTTTTATGATTTAGTAATATATTATTATACATATCAACATATTTCATATTTACATTTATATCTAATGGTTCCATATTTTTTTTTATTTCACTACAACTTTCCATTAATTTTATATTATTTTCAATTTCTATATGTTTTTCTTCTACATATTTATGTAAATTTTCTTTTATATTATTTTCACAATTATTATCATCTGAATTATTATTCATTATATACTTATATAAATATATTTTTATATATAAATTTATTATGAAATGGATTGTTGCTAAAACAAATTCTCCTACTTCTCATTTTGAAACTATCACTGAAGCTATTACCCAAGCAAATGATTTTGATGAAATACATATATATTCAGGTCATTATAAAGAAAAACTTATAATAAATAAAGAAATAAAAATTATTGGATTTGGAACTGTATGTATTTATTATGATTGTGATTATATGGATCATGTAGTTTCTATTAAAGAAACTGTAAAATTAGATAATTTAATAATTCAATCAAAATTAAGCAATATAGTTTATATTTATAACTCTGTAGATGTTGAAATTAAAAATTGTAAATTAATTTCAGAAACTCAAAATAGTATTAATATTTATAATTCAGGTAATTTTATTATTAAAAATTGTCATATTGAAGCAAAAAAAAATGGAATTGATTATAATAATGTATTAAATGTTTTTAATCATTCCGGAAAAATAGAAAAATGTAATATTTATACTACTAATCATTGTATTAAATTAGTAAATTATTCTAAATTATATATAACAGATACATTATTAGAAACTTCTAATAAATGTGTTTTATTAAATGAAAATACATATTTAACATTAGAAAATATAACAATAAAAAGTGTAAATAAAAATTTTATTGAATATAAAAATAATTCTTGTCCTAAATATAATTTATTAATTCAAAAAAATATTATTTTTAAAAATTGATATGTTTCTATTATTATTTAAATGACTAATTCAACTCAACTAATTACTTATACTACATTATCTTATATTCATTATGGTTTATATTTTATTTATTTACGTTGTATTCTATTTTTAAATACAATTGATCATATTATTTTTAGTAATATGTTAGAAGATAATACAAATAATAATAATACTAATAATAGTAATTTTAATTCTTATCATTCTTCATCTCATCAAAATTCTTTTAATTCATTAAGTAGACCTATTGATAATGATAATCATTCACATTATAGTATATTTGATATAAATAAAACACATCTTTTAAATTCTCATACAAAAAAACAAATAGATGATATGGAAGATATGCTATTTTCTGACTATTAAATAATAAAACTATAATATATTATTTGCTATATTTAAAAATTAATTTTTATATTAATTATATGTTTCAATATTCAGATAATTCAGATAATTCAAATAATTCTGATTTAATAAAAAATATTGAAAATAAATATAATTTAGCTATTAATTTTTTTCAATCAGAACAATATAAAGAATCAGAAGAAATAATATTAGAAATTTTAGAAATTATACCAGATAATTCAGATGTATATAATTTTTATGGACGTTTAAAACAATTTCAAGGTGATTTTAATAAATCTATTGAATTATTAAAAAAATCAGTTGAATATGATCCAAATAATTTTATGGCACATTACAATATAGGATTAGCATATTGTATAAAAAAAGATTTAGAAAATGTAAAACATCATTTTACATTATATCAAAATTTAAATCCTGATGATAGTGATAGTAAATATGTATGTAATTTATATATTTCAAAACTTCATTTTGATGAACTTGATATAACTGAAACAAAGGACTTTTATCAAAAATCTAGAGTACCATTATTTGTTGAATTATCACAATTATTAGTTCCTCGTATTTATAAATCTACAGATGAAATTAATTATTATAGAAATATTTATTTAACTACATTAGAAAAATTATTATCAAATAATATTGATAATTTAATTGTTTCCAGTGAAGAACTTTTCAGTGAATATTTACAATTTATATATTGTTATGTATTTCCTTTATCATATCAAGGTAAAAATAATAGAGAAATATTAAAACTTCAATGTAAATTATATCGTAAAATATTTCCTTGTTTAAACTATACTTCAAAATATATTAATGAAATAGGTATTGTAAATAATAAAATTAAAATAGGTTTTATATCTACTAACTTTTTTAATCAATCTGTATCTCGTGATCGTATGGGAATTATTAGAAATTTACCTCGTGAATTATTTGATGTTACTGTATTTTTTTATTTTAAACCAAATGATGATTTAGGAAATTTTATATGGGATAGTGACAATACTAATATTGTATTACCTGATACTAATATATTTGAACGTCGACGTATTATTGAAGAACAAAAATTAAATATTCTCATATATTGTGATATTGGAATGGCTCCTGATACATATTTCTTATCTTATGCAAGATTAGCACCAATTCAATGTAATACATGGGGACATAGTGATACAAGTGGTATTGATACAATAGATTATTATTTATCGAGTATATATTATGAAAAAGATTATGAAGGAGGCCATCCTGAAGATAATTATAGTGAAAAATTAGTATTAATGGATAGTTTATGTACTTATTATTATAAAATTATAGAAGATCCTATTATGGTAAATAAAAATTATTTTGGATTTTCAAATAATACTAATATTTATTTATCTTCTCAAGTTTTATTTAAATTAAATCCTGATTATGATAAAGTAATTAATAATATTTTAGAAAATGATCCAAATGGTATAGTTGTTTTTATTAAAATGAATTTAGGTTCTTATATACAAGATACTCTAATTAATCGTTTAGAAAAAACATTAAAACATAATATGACTCGATTTCATTTAGTTGAATGGCAAACATCCGAACGTGATTTTTATAAATTACTTTCTATAGCAGATGTTATAATTGATCCTTATCCTTTTGGTGGTTGTAATACATCTTTTTCTGCTTTTTCTATGGGTATTCCTATAGTAACTATGCCAGCTGATATGATTAATGGTCGTTTTACATATGGATTATATAAAAAAATGGGAATAATTGATTTAATAGCATATAATTTTGAAGATTATGTAAAATTAGCAAATAAATGTGCTACAAATAAAATATGGAGAGAAGAAATTTCACAAAAAATTAAAGATAATATACATTTAATTTTTAATGAAGTTGATAGTATTAATGCCTGGATTAATTTTTGTATTGATGCTGTAAATAATAATTATTCGAATAATCCTATAGTAGTTCCAAATACTAATAAATTTGATAATAATAACACCAGTAATTTTATTGAAAATATAAATAATGATAATATTTTAGAATCAAATAATATTTTAGATTTACACACAAAAATACCTAAAATACTTCATTTTATCTATTTTGGATATACCGATTTTACATTTATTCATTATTTATCTATTAAAACCGCATACGACCATAACCCTACTTATAAAATTTATTTATATAATTATAATCAACCTATTAATAATTTATGGTGGAATTTAACTCTTGAACTTGTTGAAATTATACATACTGAACCTCCCCAAGACATATTTGGTAATATTTTAAATAACTACGCCCATAAAGCAGATATAATACGATTAACTAAATTAATTGAATATGGTGGTATTTATTTAGATATTGATATTTGGACTATAAATTCTTATGATGATTTATTAAATACTTCTAAATCTTGTATTATGGGTTTTCAAGCATCTAATACTCAATTTGAAGGTTTATGTAATGCTGTTATATGTGCTAAACCACAATCTGAATTTTTAAAAATATGGCTAGAAAATTATAAAACATTTGATAATTCACAATGGGATAATCATAGTGTTTATTTACCATTAGAATTATCTAAAAAACATTCTGATTTAATAGAAATAAAATCTCAAGAGGCGTTTTTCCCTGTTTCATGGTGGGAATTTGAAGATTTATTTAAAAAAAATAATAATCATAATATTAGTAATTCTTATTGTATTCATTTATGGGAATCTCATTTAATGGATAAAATTTTAAATAAATTATCACCTATCTATTTTTATATATTTGATACACCAATAACAAGAATTTTTAAAAATAATTTAATTTCTAAAAATAAACCACATTTACTCTATATTTTAGAAAATAATTCAAATTTATCAACTACAAAATATTACTTACATAATTTATTATCACAAGGATTTAAAATTACAATTACTTATATATCTAATTTATTAAATGAAGAAAACTCCATTATTTCTAATCCAATTATTCAAAATATAAAAGATGATTTGGATATTTCTATTAATAATTTATATAAAACATATAATATTAATAATATTGATACAATTATTACTAATGTGACTGTTGATAAATGGTCTTATGTACAACATAAATTCCAAAATAAAAGTATCTATGTATTTAATGAATATAAATATAATCCTTCTGATATTTCTAATAATTTACAATACATCACACAATTTATTACACCATATCATATACATATAGATTCGACTAAAATAAAATTAATAGATTTTCCCTACTATAATATGAATAATTTAATTACTCATAAAATAAAATATAATGCAAATTTATATGAAAAATTAGATAAGAGTTTTTCTTGTGTATATAATGATAATATTATTAAAATAGATAATATATTTATTGAAAATTATAAATGTATTCCATTAAGTAATGTTAAATCTGATAAAATTATATTTTATACTATTTGTACTTTAAATAATAATATATTTTCTCTTATTGATTGTTATTATTCTATGTGTCATAATAAAAATAATATATTATTATATATTATTGGTTTATATAATGATAATACTTTATCAATATTAGAAAAAATAAAGGATGAATATAAAACACATCCTATATTATTTAATTTTAATTATTTAAATTCATCATTATTAGAACCAATACATAAAAAATGTCATTGTTATATAGATATTGAAAATTCACCTATTAAATATGATGTTCTATTATGGGAAACACCTATAATATTATTTGAAAATGATAAAATAATTGAAAATACATATTTAGTAAATGAAATGCAAAATCAATATGATTTAAATCATATGGTTCATAATATGAATTTAATATATGAAATCTCTAATAATAAAATAGAAAAAAGAAAAAAAGTAAATGATAAATTATTAGAAAATTATATTTCTTCTTCAATTCAATTAAATAGTATATTACAAAAAACAACTACAAGTGAAAAAATAATTGAAAAAAAAAGTAAAAAAGAAATTTTAATGATAGGTAAATTTTCTACTTTTAAAAATCGTATGGATACATCTTATTATGAATTATTAAAATATATACAAGAAATGAGTGATTTTAAAATAATATTTGTAGATAGTAAATCTTGTGAAATAAATAAACCATTATCTTATTATATAGATAAATATTGTGAAACTTGTGATCCTATAATTTATAATATAGTATATACTGATAAATCAGAACAAATAATTAATGATTTAGAAGATAGTAAATTAATAAAAATATATGAAATTGAGGATTGTTATGAAGTAGATAATTTAATATATAATATAAATACATTTAAATATGATTATGTAATTTATCGTTATAATTGCGAACAAATGAATTATATTATATCAAAATGTGATTCTAAATTTATTTATTATCCACATTATATTAATACTAATATATTTAGACAATATAATAATGAAAAATCAATAGATATATTATTATATGGAAATACAAGTAATTTTTATCCATTTAGACAACGTTTATTTAATTTAATAAAAAAATCAGGATTAAATTATTATTATTTACCGCATCCTGGTTATAATGAATATTTAACTGAAGATAATCCAAATAAAATTGTTGGTTCAGAATTATCACAATTAATAAGTAAAGCTAAAATTACAATATCTACTTGTAGTAGTTTCAATTATTTATTAAAAAAATATATTGAAATATCTTTATCTGGTAGTATAATTGCTGGTAATTTTCCTACAACTGAAGAAAATTTATATAAAAATTGTATGTGTTTATTAGATGAAACAGAAGATGATGAAATGATAATACAAAAATTAAAAAATATATTAAAATTATCTAATGAAAATTATAATATAATAACACAAGATTCATATAATATATCTATAAAAAATTATACATATACTCAAGCTATAGAACGTTTTAATAAAATAATAGAGTTTATTTGTAATAATTAATCACAACTAATATTTAAATAACGAATAGCATTACTTGGAACATCAAATAAATAATGACATAATATACCTAATATATAACATATAGGAATAGTTAATTCTAAAGGTATTTTACTAAAATATGTTATAAACATTGCTAATAATATTGTACCTATATGATCTACTACAGGAGAATCTAATATACGAAATGAATGGACGCCAGTTCTGGCTTCTCCAAAAATATTACTAAATTTTTTAAAAACACACATATATATATATATAATATTTGTATTTTAAATTAGAATTTTAAATTTTGCTTACAATGATCGCATTTTTTTTTATTTCCATTATAAATAGTTTCACAACAAAAAGTACTTTTATAATTTGTCATTTTTTTATCTCTTGTAATTTTAATAGCATTTTGTGCTTGAATTGATTTTATTACATCTTGTTCGAAAATATGCTTTAAATTTAAATTATTATATTGAGTTTTTACATAATCTAAGGCTATTTTATTATCTATATAATTTTTAGCAAATGCTACAGATTGTTTTTGGTTTCCACCATTATGATGAAATGTTAAATTATATAACCATTCATAAATGATAGATTTTTTCATTTTAAAAATATCTATAAAAAAATCAATTTTAAATGTATTTTATACTAATTTATAAATATATATTGAACCTACATGAGATGAGAAATTAATATTATCTAATGTTTTATATAATTTAATATATGGATGTTCTAAAAGTTTAGTTAAAATAATATATTTACATTTTTTTGCCTCTTTTTTAATTTTTTTTATTATTTTTATATCAATTTTTTTAGGCCAAGTTAAATTATATCCATAAAAAATTGTTCCATTTGAAAAATTTTCTTTAAACATATCATTATTTTTAAAAATTATATTTTTATTTTTTACTTTTTTTTCAATTGATTTAGCTACATTTATTCGTTCTTCAATTATTTCTATACCAATACTTTTTATATTATATTTCAAAGCCATATATAGATTTATTTTTCCAGAACCACAACCTAAATCATAAAATATATCATTTTTTTTTATAGTTATATTATGAAATATTTTTGTTAATTCTTCTAAATTTAATTCTCCATATACTGTATTATATTTATTATGATGAATACCATAAATATTAGGAGTATTTATATATAATTTTGAAATATATGAAATAAGATTATTTCCTCCTTTAAATTTTTTTGAATTAATATTTATAAAAATATATATTATTATTAATCCTAAAATAATTTTATATATTGATTGACACATATATTATTATAAAATATTAAATTGATTAATTTATTTAAATTTGTAAATGTATAAATATAAACCAAATGATATTATTGAATTAAAAGATGGTAATATATGTAAAATAATTAGAATAGCTGATTGGAATGAATACGGTTGTGATTTTCATTTCTTTGAAAAAAATTATGTAATTGATTTTATTGAAACAAAAAAAAATCCTTCTCCTCGTGCGTCTTATAACATTCATAGAAATGGTAAATATTATTATGTAATGACTGAAAATGAATTTTAATTATAAAGTCTTCGTCTTCTTCTTTTTGTTCGTCTTATTATTTCATTTGGTTGATTAAATAAAATAAAATGTTGAATAGGGATATTTTGAGGTTGATTATTTTGTTGAATATGTTGTATAATATCTTCTATATTTTCTTCATTAAAAAATCCACCTTCACATATAAAATATAATAATTCATCATCTGTTATATTATGTTCTATTTTAAGTGTTTCAACAAGTTCATACCAAGCTCGTGCATTAACTAAATGTTCTTCTTCGATATTGTATTGGTCTAAATACTCATCTAGATTATTTAAATCACTATTATAAATGGTATCTAATATTATAAATATTTCTTGTATATAATTATTTAATACTTCTGTAGTTAATTCTACTTCACTTAATTCTATATCTTCTATAAGTAATTCTCTAAAATCTTCCCAAATACCAGAACCAGGTTCTATATTTGAAGCACTACCTCCTTTTAATTTTAATAATTTATTTTTATATTTTAAATATTTTGTTTTATACTTTAAATATTTTTTTTTAAAAGTTTCCATATATATATTAATTATAAAATTTATTTTTAATAAGGAATATAATGTAAAGATGTATTTTCATAAATTTTAGCTACAAATGTGCCATTTAATTCAGGTATAGTTATAGTATCACCATCCATAATTTCATCACAACCATATTCACTACCACAATTACGTCCATTATGACTAATAGGAATACGTACTTGATTATATTTATCAGTAGCAGTATAATAGACCCATTTATTAGAACGATTATATGTTCTGCGTCCAAGTAAAGGTAAAACATGGGCTTCAGAATCACTACCAGGACCTAAATATTCAGTATGAGTTTTTTTAGATAAAATACCAATTTGAGATATTTTGGGTGTGGGTCCTCGTGTAGCAATATTAACACGGACACCATCTGTAGTTTTACGTGGTTCATCAAAAATATCATTATTTTGTGGTGTTTCATTTAATTTAGAACGTATTTGTTCGTATAATTCATTTTTATTTGGTTCTCTATTTGGTGTAGTATTATTTACAGTATTGTTTTGAATTTTTTTTGATAAAATATTTATTTTTTGATTTACATTTTTTAATTCGGAATTTTCAGTAAAAACATGTTGATATTTAGTATATAAATAAAATAAAAATAATCCAATAACAATAATAAAAACAATAGTATATGAATAGTTAATACATAACATATTTGGAGGACAACTCATTATATAATATATAATATATAAAATTGATTTAAAAATGTTAATTTATTAATAATTAAATGAATATTGATATTTATAATGTTCTTAATAATTTAGATATTGAATATGATTTGAATAAGAATTATATTAATGATTTATTTTTATTAGTGAAAAAGGTATTAAAACCTATATATCCAAGATATATGTGTAAAAAAAAAAATATAGTTAAACAAATTTATAAATATTTTATGGGAAAAATGCAAATCGATAAATCTGTTATTCGTATATCAAAATTAAAACAACCAGCACAAAGAAGTCAAGAATGGTATGACGCTCGTTATAATAAAATTACAGCAAGTGAAATAGCAAGTGTAATTGGAACAGATATGAGTAATATATGTGAAGAAGAAAAAAAAAAAATTTATAAGAAACAAGCATTTAAAAATAGTTATGAATTAATGAAAACAAAAATATTACAAAATGACGAATTTAAGGGAAATATTTATACAGATTGGGGAATACAATTTGAACCAATAGCAACATTAATTTATGAACATCGTAATAAAAATCGTATTATTGAATTTGGATTAATTGAACATCCTTCAATTGACATTTTAGCAGCATCACCAGATGGAATAACTCAATATGAATCTATTATGATAGAAATTAAGGCACCATATAAAAGAGTTTTAAGTGGATTAGTACCATTAAATTATTGGATGCAAATGCAATTACAAATGGAAACATGTAATTTGGATAAATGTCATTTTGTAGAAGTAAAAACAGAAGTATATAGTCAAGAAGAATATGAAGAAGATACATATATTGATAGTAATAATATGGATATTTTATATACAAATGATAAAATGGAAAAAGGTATTATGTTAAAATGTATTTTAAATGGAAAAATTACATATTATTATCCTTGTTATGATATTTTTAGAAGTAAAAGTAAAATGACTATGTGGATAAAAGAGAGAACAGAATATTATAAAAATATGTTTGATAGTGTAGAATGTATTTATTGGAAATTAAAAGAATATTCTTGTATTGAGATAAATAGAGATCAAGAATGGTTTAAAAATATATTACCAAAATGTAAAGAGTTTTGGGAAAAAGTAAAATATTATAAAAATAATAAGGAAGAGTTTATAAAATTAGATAATATAAAAGAAGAAGAAAAACAAAAACGAAGAAATAAACAATCAAAAGAAGAATATGAAAGATTAAATGTATGTACATTAGATACAGATTCGGATGAAGAAGAAAAAAAAATAGAAGAGAAAAAAATAGTTAATGTATTAGAATATATGGAAAATATAAAAATTCAAAAAGATAATAGTACAAAAAAAATAGAAAGTTATGATAGTAGTGAAAATGAAAATGATAGTGAAAAAAAATTGGAAATAAAGGAAAGAAATTTAATGGATAGTATAGAAGATGATTTAGATTTATTTAAGTAAAAATAATTTTCATATCATTATTTAAATAATTAACATAAATATGAAATAATATGCGATAAGGTATATTTTTTTGTTTTATTAATTTTTTTTCATATAATAAATTAGTTATAGATTCAATATTTTTTTTTACATATTTATTAATAACAGTATATTTTAAATGTTCTATATCTGTATTTTTTGTAAATTCTAATGTAATATATTTTTTTTTTTTATCATATTGTTTTGTATTTTCACTACGATTTATTAAAGTTTCTGTATCTATAAAAGAATGATCTTTATTTTCACTAACATTTGTTAATACTAATGATAATTCGTCTAAACTTTCTAAATGATTTTGAATAGCTTGTTTTTTTTCTTTTTTTTTTTTATTTTTATTAGATTTTTTTTCTTTTTTTTTTTTTTTTTTTTTTTTTTTTTTTTTTTTTTTTTTTTTTTTTTTTTTTTTTTTTTTATTTTTT
>Ga0181568_10004581_pt1 | contig 12302 bp, 7 predicted proteins | sample 101ome_20_FD_133758 | JGI IMG/M metagenome (GOLD analysis project Ga0181568, IMG submission 133758) | Coastal salt marsh microbial communities from the Groves Creek Marsh, Skidaway Island, Georgia - 101404AT metaG (megahit assembly) | ecosystem: Environmental > Aquatic > Marine > Intertidal zone... | reverse complement strand
TCACGCTGGAGGAGATCGACCTCCTCAACGGCCGTGACGCTGGTGCCCTGCCTGTCGTGCAGCACAAGCTCGACGACCTGGTCCGCACGCTCCGGCGTGACGTGATCCGGCAGACCTGGGGCGACGGTACCGGCACGCTGGCGCGTGTTGGCTCGTTCTCCGCTGGTCCGCCCGACACGGTGGTCCTGTCGGTCGACGCGACCAACTACTACGACCGTAACCGTTACCTCTGGCTGGAGGAGAACGGCATGCGGGTGGACTTCGCCACGCCTGAGCTTGACGGCACCACTGGCGAGTTCACGGGCAACTACACGGCAGTGACCGGCACCGGCTTCACGGTTGTCGGCATTGACCGCGCGAACGACACGGTGACCGTGGCGGACGGTACTGGTACCCCGCTTGCCGGTGACCACATTGTCCGTTCCAAGAACGTTGTCCCGAGCAACCTGGACCCGAACTGGTCGATCTACGCGCGCGGCGATGGCTCGGTCATGCGCTCGCTCGAGTTCGACGGCATCATGTCGGCGATTCAGGTTGACAACGTGTACCTGAGCAAGGACCGTACCCTTCCCGAGGTCGGGTACTGGTGGAAGTCCAACGTGATTGACAACGGCGGGACCCCTGCGGCGCTGTCGCTGGACAAGATCCTGTCGCTGATCAACACGCTCAACACCCGCACGGGTAAGTCGCCGCTCACCTCTGAGCACGCGTTCTTCTCGAACCTGGGTGTGTGGTCGGCGTACGGCGAGCAGGTTGAGCCGCGCGTCCGTTACCAGGGCTACCAGAAGATTGACCGTGGTTGGCCGGAGCTGGAGATTTTCGGCATGCCGTTCTACGCCGACATCCACGCTCCCCACAACCAGCTGTTCCTGATCCACCGGCCCTCGTTCCAGTACCGAGTGCCTAAGTACCAGGACCGCGGCACGTTCCAGTTCCAGAACATGGACGGGAGCATGTGGCGGTACGTTCCGGGTACCGGCGGTGCCGGTTACCGGGCGATTGTCCAGTCGCACCTGACTGGCATGATGACGCTGATCTGTCAGCACCCGCGTATGTCGGCCCGTCTGGACGACATCATCGAGGTGGGTCAGCCCGTCTACTAGTTGTTCCTCGGGGGGGGTCGGCTCCGGCTGGCCCCCCCGGCTTTCTTCAACGGAGGTTTGGTTGCGGCTAGGAGAAGACGTACCCGGAGTCCTTACGGACGCTTGGAAGTTCGTGGCGGACGACAGGGCGGGTATCGCTGAGAAGGTTAAGGACAAGGACCCGGAATCCCGGTTGGCGTTTCACGTTGAAACTCGCCAGCTGGGAATTGCTCGTTGGGTGAGGGCCGAGGGGCTAGAGGGCGGTTGCTGGCTAATCGCGCTGCGAGCACGTGACCCGGAAACCGAGGAGCCGATCCTGAACGAGCCGGACGACCGTGTGTTGACGTGCATGGACAAGTTCGACACGTGGGGAAGGAATCACCCGTCAAAGCTCAGGGCTGCGGCGGAGAAGGCAATGGCCCTCCGGGAGGAGCGGCTAAACAAGGAGCTGGGCGAGCGCACTCAGGAAATGATGGAGGCGGTCAGCTACAGCTGGAAAAAGCACCACGGGCAGAGCCCTGTGGCGGTACCCAAGGGGGTAACGATTTGAAGCAGGTGCCTCGACAGCGCCGGGGCACTGGCTCCGGCCCAAGTTACGACGACAGCGCAAACGGCCGGACGATTGACAGCGGCCGCGGCGCTAAGTTCGCCAAGATGGAGTACGTGGACCAGCCGGGCGGAAGCTGGGCTTCACAGGACGCAGGGCCGGTGAACAACAATGTCTAGCGCCGAGAGTAACGCCGCGCGTAGGCAGAAAATCGCAGTCGCACGAGCGAAGGCCCAGGCTCGGGTCAACAAGCGCACCCTGAGCATTAAGCGTCACAACATAGTCAGCAAGAAGAAGCGTGCCCTTGACGCGAAGCGCAAGAACAAGCAGAAGCAGATCGCCAGCCTGCAGAAGCAGGGCCGTCACGTGGACGTCGCGGAGGCAAAGGAGCGGTACCAGCAGCTCAGCGATGACTACGCGAAGGCCCACAGGGCCGCCAAGGCTCACGCTCGGAAGGCTTACGGAGCTGGCGCTGGCAGGGGCAACTTCAAGGGCACCCTGAGGCAGACTTCCACGCCTGCGGTGAAGGCTGCGGTTGTGGCTAAGGCTAAGGAGAAGGGCCACGTTCCCTACTCTGCACCGGGCCGCAAGAGCCGCCCAAGCGCACCTAGCGTTTCCTCAGGCTCGAGCAAGAAGCCGAAGTCCACGACCCCGAAGGTCAACAAGCTGACCAAGGAGCAGTACAAGAACCTGGTCAAGCAGCGCCAGTCGCAGGCGGACAAGAACTACGGCAAGTACGGAACCGACGACGCTAAGCGCAAGGGCTCGGCTGGGCAGAAGATCTACAACAGCTACGACAAGAAGCTGAAGAACTCCCAGTACAGCTACAAGTCGCACGTGGCAGCAATGAAGCGCCGCGGCAAGAAGGCGACTGCGGCTACGTACGCCAAGTTCAAGCGTTACAACGGGATCTAGTAATTGCCGTCGGGTGACTTCAAGGACCTCGTCGCGCAGACGCTGTACGCGTCCCAGCGTGACCCCAGCAACGACTACGACGTTGATCGCGCCAAGGAGGCGGTGAACAACGCGTACTTCATGCTCGCCCAGATCGGGGCGCAGTGGAAGTGGCTGACGGTGCAGGGGGAGGTAACTGTCCCCGAGGGTCAGGACACCCTGACGTACCCCGAGCTCGCTGCGGCAGCCGGGGTCGACGGGATCACCGACGTACTGCAGTTCTCCTTCAACGGCCCGCGTAACTCACCGTTTGGGCATTACGCGAGCTGGGAGGACTTCTGGCAGGTCAAGAGTCTTGACCCTAACCTCGCCCCGGACACTCCCCACCTGTGGACAGTTACCGGGGACAACCAGGTTCAGGTGTTCCCTGTTCCTGACGGTGACTACGCGGCAACGTTCCTCGCGGTCTTCAGGCCCGAGGAGCTTGTTTTTGACACCGACGAGCCCAAGGTTCCCTTTGGCTGGAGGCGCAAGTTGCTGGTGCTACCAGCCGCTGCGGCACTGCTCCGCCAAGACGGCGGTGAAAGCTCAATGGCCGACGCTACGGCCTACGACTCTGAGTTCCAGCAGGCTGTTTCAGAAGCCGCCGGAACTCAGTCACAGCCGGGTCCCACGACGCATCCCACCCCAAGTTCCCTGCTGCTCCCAAAGGGGCTGCGTGGTGCGTCGGGGACCCTGCTGGAGCTGGCGCAGCGGGTTTGTTACGAGACCGCTACGGAGCCGTGGGACCGCTATGCACTCGAGCGTGCCCGCGAGGCCGTCAACAGTGCGCAGCGGTTTATCTGCGACTCTGCAGACGACTGGGACTTCCTTGAGCGCGAGGCCAAGTTCACGGTCCAGCGGAATATGGACCTGTACTCAATTCCCCAGATGGCACTGGCCCTCGGTGTGCCGAGGATTCGGACTATCCGCGGAATTGTCTACGACTCGAAGCGGCAGATGCAGTGGCTGCGGCCTATCAACTGGATGGACCTTGAGAAGCTTGCGCTCAGCACCCAGGACACCGAGCCTGCTGGGTACCCCAGCGCATTTGCGGTGTGGACTGACCGTATCCGGTTTTTCCCAACGCCAATGGCCGACTTCACGTTCGGCGTGTATTTCACGGTTGACTGGGGCGACCTTCTGGACTGGGACCAGAAGTGCCAGCTCCCCCCGGAGTGGGTGCACGAGGTGCTGATCCCGCTTGCCTCCAGCAGGGTGCTGTACCAGAACTCTGACCAAGCCGAGTTCCAGCGCGGGCAGGTGCTGGAGTCGGTTGCGAATAAGGCGATGGAGAAGTTCCGGGCGGCCCGCTCGGCGGCCAAGGAGCCTCACATCGCTCAGTACGACCCGAACTTCTCGGCTGACCTGCCGGGAGGTCCGAACTATTCCGATGGGTGGTACTACTAGTGCCAGTCAGCGCGGTCATTAGGCCGGGCAACCAGGGAATGGTTACCGACGTTCCTATGAACCTGGTTTCAAAGGACGCGGTTGTTTACGCGCAGGACGTGATCCTCACCCGCGGTACGACCGAGCAGCGCCGTGGGTGGGCGTACTCCTGCGCTGTCCCCTTCAACTCGGCTCCTATCGGCTGCTACCGCGCCCGCTATCCGTACCTCGACCGCAGCAACACCGCGGTTGTGCTGTGGGACTCGCCGAACTGGGCGATCCACGAGCTGGTTGAGGACACTAACCAGGACGGTCCGCTGGCGACCGGTGAGTCCGAAGCGCCCCCGGTTCCGCAGTGCTCGTACCACGGGGAGACGATCTTCTGCCACCGCGACGGTAAGACGCCGATTAAGCGCTACAGCGGCACCAACGTCCCGACCTTCAAGTCCAACACGAACCTCACCTACACCCAGGGCGAGGCGACCGTAAAGTTGACGGGGACCTACCCCGAGAAGGGCTCGTATTGCCTCGCGCGTATTGGCGGCCAAGCTATCAACGCCTCAAACGCGCCCGAGGGCCCGAGCTACCACGTTCACACGCACTTGCGCGTTGCCAAAAAGAACACCGACAGCGTCACCCTTGAGGACGTTGTTTGGGACGTCGACAAGAGGCAGGGGAACGCCCAGTACGCCTCGGGCGAGCAGACCTTCCACGCGGTGGCCGACCAGGCGTGGCCGGGCCAGATCGAGGAGTGGGTCGGCACCGTCAGCTGTTCCGGCGGCCAGACGGTAACCGGGCACGGGACGGACTGGGGCAAGTTTGTTGGCCGGGTCGGGCTTGCGCTGTACGTGGAGATCCCCAAGACCATTGACGGCACCGAGTACCGCTACTGGTGCATGGTTGGTATTAAGTCAGTCGCGAACGACACTTCCCTTACGTTGGTCGAGAGCGCTTCTTACCCGACCTTCACCAAGGCGAAGTACAAGCTGTGCTCCACGCCTACGTGGACCTGCGCGACCGAGCACAAGAACTCGTTGTTCGGGTCAGGCTCGCACTCCGCCCAGAGCCGGGTGTGGATTTCCCCGCCGGCGTGGAACCCTGGGCTCCCGCCGGACGCTGTGGTGCCCGAGGACATTTCCACGGTTCTGCAGTACGACTCCGGCTACAAGTACACGCTCGACTACATCGACGTCGGTGGCGAGGACGAAAACGAGCCCGTTCACGCGCTGCTGAGCTCGCCAGGGCCGTGCCTCGCGCTCAAGCGCGGCAGCGTGTACGGGATCTTCGGCCAGTACCCGAACTTTGAGGTTCAGCTGCTCAGCGACTCCACTGGGTGCATCCACCCGGCGTCCGCGATTACCGTGGGGGGTATCCCGTTCTGGGCGGACCGCAACGGGGTGTACTGGTACCACGAGAACAACGTGCAGCAGATCACTCAGGGGATCACAAACGAGTGGCGCGGGCTGCTTTCAGGCTGGGTTGAGGGCACTAGCTCGGTGACACTGGGAGTTGTTTCGGGTCACCTGGTTGTGTCGGTACAGGGTCTTGACTCCAGGCTGACCGGAAGGGCACGCACGGGTCGCGACACCGAGAATCCCAGTGAGCGCACTTACCTGTACGAGGTTTCCGCCCAGCGCTGGGTCAGCCGTGTGTCGAACATGAAGCCGTACTTCTACCAGTCGGCAAGAATCCCCGGTGAGCCAGACGCTTGTTTCTTCACGCTGCCGGACTCCGGTTACATCGCGGACTTTGCCCCTGCGATAACTGGTGTCAAGACCATCAGCAGGGACCCACTGGCCCAAGCCGCCGCGGACTACTACGACGCGAACACCAAGCTTGGCGACAGGGAGTGGCCGCAGCTTCAGCTACTGACCAGTAGCTCCTTCACCGGCGACTTCGTCGGGGAGACACGGGTTATTGACCTCGAGGTCACTGGGGAAACTGACGACCAGCAGGCTCTGGTTATTCAGGAGCTGAGCGAAGGGGGGCTCCGTACCGCGGAACCCGCAACGCTGTATACCCAGCAGGTCCAGGACCGCGACGGTCTCAGCAGGCACTTTGCACGGGTTGGCCGCTCCGGCCGCCAGCACCAGGTGTACCTCGGGAGGCGCCCGGTTGAGAATACCGGCGAGTTCAACATTCACGAGGTCAGCGTGAACTTTAGGCGGAGCAGGAAGCGCTCGTGAGGGAAGCTGAAGCATTCGCGCGGTCAGAGCAGTTTCGGACCATCCTGACCGCACAGAACAAGGACGCAGTCGCCAGGGCGTGGCTGCAGCACGCGAAGGACGACGAGTCCTTCCGCGAAGAACTCAAGAAACTGCTCGTGGAGGAGCTGAAGGTGGTGACAAATGGCTGAGGGAGTGGGCGCAGAGCCCTACAAGAAGGTTGACCTGTCAAAGCTGGGAATCCCCCAGTCCGTTAAGGACCGAGGGCTGCGCGCCGGAACACAGGCACAGCTGGACATCCTCACCCGCAAGCTCACGGGGCCCAATGGCGCTCCGGGCACGCTTGAGCACCAGGCGAACATTCAGCGCGAACAGACCAAGAAGAACGCGCTGGCGTCACTGAAGGGCTACGGCCAGTTCTCGGTTGGTGACAACCCGTTTACCGACGAGGTGGAAACCAACAGCCTGTTCCGGAACTCCAAGAAGCTCGGCAGCCACGAGCGGGAGGCCGTAAACCAGCAGGACGCAATGGCTGCCATGAAGGGCACCCAGTCAAGCTCCTTCCGCGACAAGGCCGTTGGCTCTGCGCTCGGCCAGTTGTCAATGCGCGCTCAGCAGCAGGTGTCTCAGTACGTTCAGGAAATGTCGACGATCAACAGCACTCTGTTCGACCAGCAGACGGAGATTTTCGACACGATCACCACGCTGTACGGCGAAGAGGCCAACTGGCTGCAGGACAACCCCAAGCTGCCCAGCGAGAACCCGGAGCCGGAGCCTGAGGCCACGCCTGTCCAGGCCGCAGCGGGGGCCGGCGAGCGGAAAATGCTGGGTCCGTGGAAGGCCGACCCGCGTAAGTCAAAGGCTTGGGCTGGATTCCCGAACCAGACTCCGCCGGGGGTTACGGTCGGAAGACCTGGTCCGGGTAGTAAGTATCACGGCAAGTGGGTTGCTTGGAGGAACTCCTAATGCCTAAGGGTCTACCAGGAATTAAGTGGACGACGGACATTGACTTCTCGTCGCTAGGCGGCCCGAAGGCGGGTGCGCGCGGTGGCGTCAGGTTTGCCATGCAGAAGGGCTACAACCCGTACACCGGCAAGAAGACCAACAAGACCTTCCAGCAAATTCTTGACGAGCGCAGGAAGAAGGAAGAAGACCCCTACGGTGTTGAGGAGTCGATCAAGAAGTACAACGACCGCCAAGACAAGGACATGGCCGCTCACCAGCAGTGGTCGTCTGACGTCTCCAAGGGTCTGGAGACTTGGCTCGGGGAACAGGGGAACCTTCGCAGCGACCTGACTGCGCGCTACGAGAAGCAGGCGAACGACCTCGCCACGCCGTCGGGGATCATGAACAACGCACCGACGGTCGGAGGTTCCTCCGGGTCGGTGATGAACCCGAACCTTGAGCAGCAGCACGCGCAGGCTCAGACAGCAACAAACAACAGCAAGGCGCTCCAGAAGCTGACCCAGCTTCAGGGTTCTTCAGCGTGGCTGGACTCGCAGGACTGGGCAACCGCCCAGATGAAGAACTTCAAGTACCAGCAGTCGCAGATCCCGAAGATCTACAACGCTGCCAAGAACAAGTACGAGTCTGAACTGCGCGCGGCGGTCAAGGACCACGAGCAGAAGAAGGAGCTGGCGCAGATCCAGGCGAACGCGACCATGTACGCGGCCCAGCTCAGCCTGCTCGGCAACCTGACCGGCCAGCAGGCCCAGAACCAGAGGAACCTCCTGGACAACACGACCGACCTCCAGCAGACCAACCTTGACAACCAGTCGCGCGAGCGTATTGCTCAAATGAACAACGACGCACAAACTGCCCGCGCAAACCTTAAGGCGCAGCTTGACGCTCTCAAGGGTGACGGTCGCAAGCGTGAGGACACCGCGTGGAGTGCGTTCATGCAGGGCGTCCGGGTTGTGAACCAGGCGACCGGGCAGGAAGGCCTTTACGCGAGCGTACTGGACGGCAGCGGTAAGTACGTACCTAGCTCTGAGTTGCTGCCGGGCGCTGTGCTCCCCGCTTCTGAAGTCTTCAACCAGCCGTACAAGGGCGCGAACGTCAGGAAGACGAACGAGTTCATCGCGAACTGGGTGGACATTGCGTACAACGACCTTTACGCAGGCAACAAGCGTGCAGCCGCACAAGCGGTGAATAGGCTGGTGAACAAGCTGAAGCACGTTCCGGCCGCCAAGCGCAGGCAAATCATCGAACGGGCTTCAGCCCAGTACAACACCTAGTTGGCGCTCCCTAAGACAGCAGCGCAGTGGGACGCTGTTTGGAACCACGCGGGCCTAGGCCCCGCGGCGGGGCGCACGAACGTACCGCTTACGCTGTTCCCGACTGCTGGCGCTCCGGGGAGCATGACTTCGTGGAACGCTGCTTCTGGTGGCTACGCCTACAACTCGCGCCTTACCCCTGGCGGTGGCAAGGACGTTAAGTGGCAGGCGCCGGTCAACTACGAGAAGTGGGCCAAGTCTGTAGGGAAGTGGAAGGACCCCAAGAAGAACGAGGAGGGGTACAGCCTCAGCGGCCTTGCCAAGAACATTGGCGGGGACATCGGGGACTTCATCGGCGGTATTCCCGGAATGGTCCAGCTTGGGTGGAACGCCGCCACGGGTCTCGGCGGGACGATCTTTACCGGTGGCAGGCACGAGGGCTCCAAGAAGAAGCTCAAGAATGCTGGAGACGTTTTTGTCGAGGCTGGCAAGGAAGCCGGTAAGGACTGGTGGGACGTAGGAAGGGCCATCGCCACGGCTGGCCATTACGGGTCACTCAGGCCCGCGTACGAAGACCCGGTTTACATGCTCCTCGACGCTGCAACCATTGCGTCAGGTGGCTCGGTTGGCGCTGTCAAGGGCGCTGCGGCCGCCAACAAGGCCGCCAAGGCGGCTAAGTCCAGCGACAGTGCGGTTGCTCGCAGGCTCCGGGCAGCTACGCGGACTCGGCAGACCAAGGAAATCCCGGTTGAGCTGCAGCCCAACAACATTCCCGGCCTTGCCCCCGCGCGTCAGGGTTTGTCGGAGGTTGACGGCAAGCCCGTTGCAGATATTCCTGACCCCGACCTCCCGTTCCGCACTCAAAACGCGAGTGTCACGGCAACGCTGGCGGAGCTCGCACGTTCTAACGGCGGGAAGGGGGGCACCCGTCGGGCTGGTCAGATCCTGAAGGACCTCGCCCCAGACACGCCGCGCAGTGTCATCGACAAGTTGATCCTCAACACCAACTGGGCAGGCTTCAAGACTCCGGGCGGGGCTACCGCAGCTCTCGCCACATACTCGCCCTTCAGGGCGGGCGCAATTGAAACGATTACCGACCAAGAGCAGCTTGGCAAGCTTGCTCGACTGCGCGAACAGGGCAAGGACTACGACGACGCAGCGAACGACCTTGAGCTTGGGCCAGTTGTTGTGCAGCAGCGGCGGCTGTCGCGTGGCCCGATCCGACGGGGTATCCAGCGTGGATTCAGGAGCCAGGTAGCTCCGCGTCTTCAGGCTCTGGGCCAGCAGGATTTCATGCCCGAAAGTATCCGTCGCAACAGCGACCCTGTTTACCGTGGCCAGAAGCGTGCTGCGCGTTACGCGACACGCGAGATCACCGAGGCGGTTGGTACTGAGCTGACACGAGCCGGTGGTCGCGGAGCAGCTTGGGCCGCGGCACGCGTTGTCCGTGACAAGGAAGTCCAGCTTGTTGGCGCAAGGATGCTGGACGCGGTTGTGACCAGTGCCGATCCTGCGGTGATCCGGGAGCAGCTGAAGCCCCTGCTGGACCTCTACAAGAAAAACGCTGAAACCACCGAGCTGCCAAGCTCCAAGGCACGTAAGGCGCAGGAAACTCGAATCCAAATGCTGGAGGAGCTCCTCGACCCGGATCACCCCCTGTGGAACGACAAGAAGCGCATGCAGCGCTTGGTCGACTACGTCAACTACCAGCGGGTCATGGCCAAGGAACTCGAGCGGCGCGGGCTTTCCGACCCCCGTTTCTCGCAACTGGACCCCAGCGACCTCACCGGGGCTTCGTGGAGGAACGTTTTCGCCGAGGTCAAGAGTGCTCCGTCGCGAATCGTCCGAGGCGGCGCTACGTACCAGGCTCAGGCTGGGCCTTCCGGCCGCGTTGTCAACGAGGAGGAGTACAAGCGCGTTGCCGGAACCGGCGTCTCCAACGTTGAGTCCTTGTTCAAGTCGGGCGCTTCCAACAGCCGGGTTATCGCTCAGCTGACCACAAGGGTCAACTCGGGCAGGACTAAGGCTGCGGGCGACAATGAGCGGGGCAGGATCAGAGACTCCGTTGAGAAGGTCACCAGCTCCAACAGGCGCACCGGGTCTGTGGACTCCAAGGTGATGAGCGCGGTTATCGGCAACCTGTTCAAGGACGGCCAAGCCAAGTTGTTCGCTTCGGCCAGCTCCCGTAGCAAGACCGGCGGTAACCGGATCGACGCTGACGAGGTTGTCGAGAAGATCGCTGCCAGCTCGGGCGGAACACTGGACGACCTGGCCGCAGCAAGGGCTATCAACGAGGTTGCTGCTCAGATCTCCAAGGAGTGGTACGTCAGCCCCTACGACTCCACGCGTCTGGTGAACAAGTCCACGGGGACGACTTCCTCCGTGGAGGAGGTTATCGCCAAGACGTACATCGGCGGGGGTAGGGAAAAGGTTGCGCTTCGCAGGATTGAGGCCGACGGCGAGGACGTGTTGGCCGGCGAGCTTGTGTGGTTTTCGCCAACCACAAACACGTACGTGCCCGTACGCAGTATCTACGACACGAAGACGATGCGCGCAGACATTCTCAAGCGCATGGAAGACAAGGACAAGCGCAGGGAGCTGTCGGAGATCTTCTCCGCGAGCGCTGCGAAGCAGGTGGACGGATTCTGGGAGCAGGTAACTGACGGTAACCCCCAGGCCCAGTTTGTGCAGGTCAACGCGTACGACACGGCTGAAGCCTTGGCCCGTATTGACGTTGAGCTCTCCAGCCTGACCCGTGGGCGCAAGCCAGAAGAACTCGTCCTCGGGGAACGCAACGCCTACGACATGCTGGTTATCGCCAAGCTTGCACTTCGGGGTCAGACGAAGGACACCCCCGACCTGCGCTTGTTTTCAGAAATCGAAATGGACGTGCGACGCAAGCCCATTGAGGACATTGCTACGGACTTCATCGCCAAGACCGTGCGGCCGATCCTCCTCAACGCCGACACTGCGCACTCGCTCGGGGCTTTTGACCCGTACGTAACAGCGGGAATGGCCGGCAGCAACCACTTTGTTGACTGGGCGTCGGTGACTAAGCAGTTTGACCGGCTGCGCAAGAACGGGGACGACAAAGCCTTCAAGGAGCTCTACGACCTGTGGAACTCCGACGAAATTCTCGGCGCTGTCGACGGGATGGAAGACGCAATCTATATCCAGCACCGCGTTGGATACGACGACAAGGACGTGCAGTTTAAGGCGCGCGAGCAGGGTGGTGCTGGCACGCAGCCCGGCGCAGTTCAGACAAACGCCTACACGTTGTTTATGCAGGGGCTCGAGGACGTCGGCGTCACCTCGCTGCTGCGTCAAATGGACATCACGGTAAGGAACGCGGGTCAGGCTTCGCTTATCGGCCAGGTGTTTGCTACCCACGCCCTCCGGGACGCGGCAGGCCGACTGATGGTCTTCTACGGCGACCACGGGAGCCAGAACAGGATCATTAACCCCGAGAAGTACACAAAGGTCAGCCTTCAGGACATTAAGCAGCTTCAGGCCTTTATTGAACGTGAGCGCGACGTCAACAGGCTCAAGAGCAACCTGACCGACTACAAGCCCGAGACGCTTGAGGACCTCGCCAAGCTCCTTGACGACAGCGGCAACTCCCGGCAGATCGTCAAGATTGACGACAGCGAGTTTGTTGCCCGTAACTCGGGGGGCTACAAGGGCGAAGAGCAGTACGTGTACATCGAGCGCGCGATGTGGGAAGAGGTCTGGCAGCTGCGCGAAAACGCTGCCAAGGTGGGCTGGCCCAAGGCGCTCCAGAAGTACGACTCGTTCCTGAGCATGTGGCGACGGGGAATCCTCGGACTCGCCCCGCGTTGGGTTATCAACAACCTCTTGGGCAACACGTTCTTTTACGGCGTGGCAACACTGGGCGACTGGAAGAGCTTCCGTCTTGCCTCGGTGGGGGCGGTCCCCAGGCGGCAGCGTTTTGGTACGAACGCCCAGCGTC
>Ga0181568_10004579_pt1 | contig 12304 bp, 9 predicted proteins | sample 101ome_20_FD_133758 | JGI IMG/M metagenome (GOLD analysis project Ga0181568, IMG submission 133758) | Coastal salt marsh microbial communities from the Groves Creek Marsh, Skidaway Island, Georgia - 101404AT metaG (megahit assembly) | ecosystem: Environmental > Aquatic > Marine > Intertidal zone... | reverse complement strand
GGCGGCGGGGCTGGGGCTCTCGGGTGGGAACATGGTTCAGGCGCGCTGAGGCCCCGACGGGCGTGCTTTGGGGCACAGCCCGCCTGGGGTGCGCGCGCCGTCGGCTCGAGGATGGCAGGGAAGCGGGGGAGCTCGGGAGGGAGGGTTAGAATCCTTAGATCTCCCGGGAAACGCCGGCGGAGAAGTCGCCCCTTCGGGCCATGCCTGACGTCACATTGCGAAAGTGTGGGCATCGAAGCGGATTAGAGACCCGCGTAGTCCACACCCTAAACCATGGTGGTTAGCGCTCGGCCCCCATTCTACGAGCCCTGGGGGGTCGTCCTCGACCCTGAATTTCACCTCGCGGAGCCCGCTCCGAGGGGGGCCTCGCGCCCCCTTCGGGAGGCACGTCCGCGGCGCCACGGGGTCATGCCCGTGGACTCCCCCTTCCCCGTGCCCTTCGGTCCCGAAGGGCAAGGGGAAGGTCCGATCGGGGGCCGAAGGGCGTTCCCACCCTTCGGCCATGGCGGCTGGGGCGTCAGGGCCTGGGATTCCCGCTCCCAAGCCCCTGGGGACCGGCTTCGGTCCTCGGGGGCCCGTGCCCTGGAGCCGCAGCCTTCCGCGCCACCGTCCCTCGCGACGTCGCGCCCTCCGCGCTAAGGTCCCGGGCGGCCGCCCTCCCCCTGGGAGCCGTGCGCGCCGCCCCGCACCCCAAGCCCAAGGGCCGGTCCGGCTTCCCGACAGGCCTCGGCGCCCCCGCGTCGAGGCGGAAGGGGATGCACCCCCCGCGGGGCATCCCGGACCGGCCGTGGCGGCCATGCCCCGACCGTGCCGCTGGGGGGGCCTTCGGGCCCTCCCGCGTGCCCGAGGTCCAGCACGTGCCCTCCGTCGGCGCCCGCCGTAAGACCGATCGTCCTTTCGGAGGACGGGCGGGCGGGTGCACGCCTCGGGACCCTTCCTTCGTTCGAGGGGCCCGGGGGCGTTCGACGGGGGATCAATGGGGACGGGGCCCCCTGGGGGTCCCCGTCCCTTCACCCCGGTGGCCGCTGCAGGGCGTGGGGGTGGGCGAAGGCGTCCCCCCCACGCCGTCTTCCACGTCTCCGGCCGTAGGGTCGATGCACCCTCCAAGCCGCCCCGCTGCCCCGTTCCGGGCCGAGGGTCCGGAGCGGCCTGCGGCGGGTGAGGCCTCGCCAGGCCCTGAACCGAGGGGGGGGATCCATGGGGCCGTTCCGGTGCCCCGATCCCCCCTCCCCCACGTTCAGGACGGAGCGCGAGGGCCTCCCAAGGTCCGCACCCCCGATCCTCTCTGAGCGTCCGTGGCCGCGAGGCTACGCCGCGAACCGTGCGGATTCACGGAGGCCCCCGCGTCGCCCGTGGCGACGCCTCGGCGAGGCGGTTCCGTCACCTTCGCGTGAAGGGGAGGCCAGGGCGCCTCCCCGTTCCCGTCCCCTTACGTCAGCCTCGCGATCCGCGTCCCGGAGGGGGGCCTCGGCCTCGCCCCGGGACGACGGACACCGGTGGACCCCTTAACCCCCCTTCCCATGGACCCCCCTCGGGCCCTTCAGGGCCAGGGGGCCGTGGGGAAGGCCCGTCTTGGCTTGGGCGTGCCTGGGGCATTTCGGGCGTGAGCTCCCTGGCCCCCTTCGGGGACGGCCGGGGACCCGCGTCCTAGGGCGCCTCCCGCCCCTAAGGCGGGGGGGCCGTCCGAACGGTGCCGTGGGGGGAGAACAAGGGAAGCAGGAGGGGCCACCCTCGCGAGCCGAAGGAGGGCATTGACCGCCTCCATCCCCCTCAGCCCGCTGCCTCGCGGCCGGCGGCATCCTCGGGTTCGATCCCAAGGCGGGACGCAAGGACCGCCGGACGCCTTCCCGGCCATCACGGGGCATGGCCGTCGACCGATTCACCGCGTTGATCTACGGTCGCATTGCGTGGGGGAGCGCCCCAAGGACCGCCTCCTTGGATGCACCGCTCACGCCCGATCGCCCGACCCCCTCGCGGGGCGTCGGGCCCCGAGCCCCCGACGTCGTAGGGCGGGAGGCCCCAGGAGGAGGCGAGGCGGGGAGGTCAAGCCTCCCCCCTCCCCCAGCCCCCGCCCCGCGGGCGGGGGCCGGGGCCAGGCCGTCGGACAGGATCCATCCTCCCCACCCCTCCCTCCCATGGACGCGGGACCCTTTGCGGTGTCAAAGGCGCAAGGGGCAGGCCGCCATGCCTGCCTCCCGGTCCCATCCAGGATGCCCAGGGGGCCGCGAGGCCCCCGGGCCCCCCGCCGTGAGCCCTTCCCGTCGGGACCCCGACCCGTCCGCCCGCCGGGGCGGAGGCGCGGTCGGGGCCCTCGTCTCGCCTTCCCTCGGCCGACCGTCCCCGCCCATCGTGGCGACGGGATGGGGCGGGGGAAGAGGGGACCCCGTCGGGAGGGTCCACGGCGCGGGGAGCCGACCCGTGAGTCACGCCCCGCCTCCCGACGGCCGCCCCTCCCTCCGGGACGGCGGCCCGGGGGAGGCGGAGGCACCCCGGCGCCTCGAAGGCGTCGGGGGAACCCGGGCGACCCGTGCCCCCGTTCGCGTCCCGACGGCCGTGGCCCCCCCGCAAGGGAGGTGGACCCACGGTCGACCGGGCGCGACGGGGGCCTTCGCCCGGGATGCCCAGTACCGAGATGCCGCTGCGTCCCATCCCCCGCGTCGCGGCCGGGTTGGGCCCCCCGTCCCCCCTCCCGCAGGGCGTTGACGCGCCCTACGGGAGGGGGGGCGGGGGCGCCCCACGGCACGGCCCGGTTCGCCCCGAGGGGAGCCTCGGCGAGGGGCACGATTGAGGGGTGTCGGGCGCTTCGGCGCCGGCCCCTGGGAGTGCGGGCGGGGACGGGGGCCCCTCGAGGCCCCCGTCCCCGCTCGAGGGCCTGAACACCCGTGGCCTCCCGCACGGGGGCGTGGCGGGGCGGTTCGCCGTCCCGAGGCGCCCCCGTCCTGCCGTGTCCCCCGCCGGGGCGTCCGCCGACGGATGCCGAACCGGGTCGCCGCCGGGCCCGCCGCGACGAGGCCGCGCCCTCAGGACCCGGGAGGGATCCCTTAAGAAAGGAGCCCTCTCTGAGTGCCCCCGTGCGTTCCCCTACCCGTGCCCTCCTTGGCGGGGAAGACCTGGTTCTCCCCCCGCGTGCCCCGGTGCCCGGGCCCCAGAGCCTCCCCCGGGCCGCGAGGTCCGTGGGGGGTGGGGGTGCGGGACCCCGTGAGTTCGGGCGGGGGAGGCCCCGGCGAGGGTCCGCGCGTCCCTTTCGGGGGGCGTGGGGACCTCGTCGAGCCTCCTTGGCCCGGGCCGCGTCCCCGAGCCCATCCCTCCCGCCGCGTCGGACGGCGGGGCGGGGGTGGGGCGCCGCGGGGACGACGCCGGGGGTCACGTCGACGGGATGCGATAACGTGCTCAGCACGGGGGACTCGGGCGCCCATGCGCGGACGGTCAGGCCCCGGCCCCGGGGACGCGCCTCCCCCTCCTCGCGAGGGAAGGCGCCCCCCGTCGGGCCGAGGGATGATCCGGCACTCCCCCGCTCCGGCCCCCAGGCGCCTCCCTCCTTCGGCCCTTCCGGGCCCGAGGGGCGGGGACTCCGGGGGCTGGGGTCCAGGCGAGGGGGAGAGGGACCGATGGGGACGGCGACGCGCGTTCGAGGGAAGGCCAAGCACGGCGATCGCTGGCGTCTGGGACCGACACATGACGAGGTCAGGGGGCCCCCCGGGGTCCCTTCAAGGTCCTGCCCGCGGGAACGGACCGCGTGGCGAGAGAGCGTGTCACGGACACCGTGCCGGACGCGGTGGATCCTCACGCGTGACGGGGGGGCGGCGACGCCCCCCCGATGACGCCTCCCCTCGGGGGCCAGGGCGTCGCCCAGGCGTGCTCCTACGGCACGCCCGGGCGGGGTCCGGCCGGCGGGGGGAGGCTTGGATGCGCCCCCCGGCCCCGCGGCCCTACGGGCCCTGGGGTCCCGGGAGCCCCCCCTCGTGCGTGGAGGGGGTGGGCGTGACCCTGGTGTGCGACGCCTCGGGTTGACCCTCGAGGCCTGAAGGCGCGCGGGGCGTTCGTGGGTCGGGGACCGCCTTCCTGGAAGGCTGTCCTGGGCCCCCGTTGGTCCTGCATCGCGGGAAACGGCGCATAAACGGCGGATCCGGCTAGCCAAGCGGGGAGGGGTGAAGGAGCCCCATGCCCGGTGTACGCCCTCGTGGGTCGGTCGCCCCGTCCCGTCGCGCCCCTTCGCCGTGCCGTGGCTGAGGGGGGTTCCCTCGCCCCTGGTCCCGCGTCCGCCTCTTTCGGGGGGGGGACGCGGGGCCTCATGGGGGAGGGGGAGCCCCGTGAGCCAGCGGACCGGCGCCGGGGTGCGGCGGGCGGGGCGAGTGCCGGGACGGCCGTACCCACTCGGCCGTCCATCCTCCCGAGGGCCCCGACCGTCGCTCCCCTCGAGAGGGAGCGACGCCCACGTCTAGCGCGGGTGCGCGGACCCCCGTGGTCCGAGGACGCGCCTCGGGCGCCTCGTCCCGTTCCGGCCGGTCGGGGGGGCCTTCGGGCCCCTCGGGCCGGCCGGGACGGGGCGAGGCCCCGGGGGCCTCCTTGGGCGGGGGCACGCCCCCATGCGAGGCGGTGAGAGGCGCGCGCGCGCCCCGACACGAAAGGGGGCGCGAAACGGCCTTGGGGGGATCCGAAGGGGGGGACAGCCCCCCCGTTCGGGAACCGTCGTGGGGGATGCCCCGTACCATGTCCGGGATCGGGCCCTAGTGCAGGCCGAACCTGAACTTGCACGGGCCAAAATCCGTCAAACCAGTCGTAGATGAAGCCTCGATCCTTAGGGTGACCGCCTCCCCCCTCCTCCGCGCCCTCCTCGACCCTCCGGGCATCGACGCTGAGGGCGGGCGGCGCCGGGCCTCTTCGGAGGTCGGGCGTCGTCCGTCCGGGTGCCCGAGCGGCAGGGGCGCTCTCTCCAGGCCGACCCGCCGCCCCCCTCCCCGGCTGGAGGGGGGACGGTCCCCCGTCGTCGGAGGGCGTGCGCGCCCTCCACGGCGTCCCCTCACGGGGGACGTCGGCGACGGGGGGTGCCCCACGTCCCGGGACCCTCCTCAGGGGCCTTCGGGGCGGGGGGCGCGGCCGTGCGAACGGGGGATGGGGCCTCTGAGACGGGCACTGCCTGACGCCTCGGGAGGCCTCCGTGAGGAGGCGTGTCCCGCGGCGGCGCATGGACGCTCATCCGTCCACCACGTCCTCATGCTCCGGTCCCCCCGCCGTAGCCCCGCCTGCCCTAGGCCTCTCGGGACGAGGCGACTCGACCCGGGGGGCCGCGCGTGCCTCCGGCCTCCGAAGGTCCGTGGGGCCCGCGTCCTCGCGACGCGGGCCTCCTCCGTCCTCACGGCGTGCAGGAAGGGCGGCGACGCCCTTCGTCTGGACCCCTCACACGTCTCCCTGAACCCCAGGGACAGGCGGCGTCGTGCGCCCCCCCACGCCCTCGGGCGTGGGATCCTCCCGAAGCACGCCCCGCCCCCGCGTCGGCCCCTCGCCGTGGGGTCCCCTCCCGGGGACCCGCGACGGGGCCTCCGAACGGGGGACGGGGCCCTGCCGATTCCCTCGCCGCCGTCCCCTGGGGCCCCTCGGGGCCCGTGGGGGGCGTCGGCGAGGCCGCCCCCTCCCGTTTGGCCCGTCCGCCCCCCAGGGGGGGCCTTCCGAGGGCCTCCGGCGTGCCGGAGGTCCCTCCCCCCGGGCGCCGTCTTTGGACGCCGCCTTGGGGGTTCGAGGAAGGCCCCGGTCCTGGGGGGTCGGGATGCGGCGTGCCCTGGCCCGCCCCTGGGGCGTCGGGGTCCCTTCGGGGTCCCGGGCGTGTCGGGGGAGGGGACGGGGCGCGCCCCCCTCGGCCCGTGTGGCGGCCGAGGGGGGCCCGCGAGGGGGGGTGCGAAGGCGCCGTATCCCCGTCGTCCCCCCCATGAGCTGCCCTCCTCGGGAGGATCGGGGCGTTTCGCCCGGTGCGGCGACCCTTGCCGCCCGTATAGGCTCCCCGGGCGCTCCGCCCGGGAGGCCGGCTTCCCGTCCCGATCCCGTACACGGCCTGGCGTGCGCCCCCGGCCCCGCGCTCCTCGCGACGGGGCCCGGGGGACGGCGCCGGGCGCCCGACGCGCCCCGTTGGCGAGGGGTGGACGCCTCCCAACGCCTGAAGGCCCCGTGAACCTGACGCCGGCCGGGCCCCTCGACGGCCGGCGTCCTCCGCCCTGGCATGGCCATGCAGACCCGCCCGAGGGACCCGTGGGGGCCCTCGGACCCCGTACGTCCCGGACCCCCCGTCCCCCTCCGACGCCCTCGAGGCCGTCGGGGCGGGACGGCGGGGCTGGGTGTTTGGAGGCCTCGACGCCTCCCCCCCGGGTCCGCCGGGACGCCCGCTGGGGCCTTCGGGTCCTGGGGGGCGCGGCCGACCCGAGGGGATCAAACGGTGCGGCACGGAGACGGGTGGGCGCGCTAAAATGTGGATCGGGGGCCCCCTCCCCGCCCTCAACGTCCTGAGGGCGGGGGGGACTCGACCTGGCCCCCGCAGAGCCCTCGTGGCACGCACCCCCAGCCCCGTTCGAGGGGGGTTTCGGAACCCCATGCCCCATGACCCTCGCCGCCCGGGAGGGCGTCGAGGGGGGTGGGGTGAGGAACGGGGTGGGGGGCGTGCGTCGTCCGTGATCCCCCTCCCTCCGCCTCGGCCCTCCCCCGAGGGCCGAGGCGCTTTCATCCTCCCGGGAGGGGGTCCCCTTGAAGGGCCCCTCGGCCGAGGCTTTCCCTCGAGGAGGGCCTCGCGCCGTGACCCTCGGACCGCCGTGGTGCGCCGTGGGCCTTTGGCCCCCTCGATACGGCCTTCCCCTGCGGGGGAACCGCGGCAGGCACCCGAGAGGGGCCCTCCGGACGTGGGGGGGACGTGACCGTGCCCCTCCCCCCGTTCCAGGCGTCCAGCCCGGCGGGGGAGGTGGGATACGCCCCTTCGGGGGGCGGTCCCTCGGGGCCGTCCCCGAAGGCGGGACTCGGGAGGGGTCCTCGGGCATCCGGGGGCGGCCTTCGGGGGTCGATGGGGGGATTCCGAACCCCATCGGCCCCGGGGGGCCGTGTCCGTCGTGCCCGAGCATCCCGACCTTGAACCCCCCACTCTCGAGACGTAAGAATGATTGGCCGATCGGCCGGGCGCGCAGCTAACGCAGAAACCACCCGCCTGGGGAGTACGGTCGCAAGGCTGAAACTCAAAAGAATAGACGGGGTGAAATGAACGCAGCGGAACCTGGGCATTGCAATGCGATGACCCGCGCCCAACCTTACCGATGCATGCATGGCTGCCCCGCCCCTTCCCCCCCGGGGGGAGGATGAACGCCGTCGAACCGGTGGGCAGCACAGGTGTTGCATGGCCGTCGTCAGTTCGTGCCCTTTGAGGTGTGACGTTCAGTCGTCTTCAACGAACGAAACCTCCCTCTCAGGTTACATCCCCCAACCTTCCATTGCGCCTGGAGGCACTCCCATTCCAAGGCCAGGGTTCCCGATGGGTGCGCGCCCTGGACCCTTCCACCCTCCCCGTCCGTCTCACCCGCCGTTCGGCGTGGCAAGGCGGGAGGGGCCCCTCCGCCCGGGGCCTTTCGGGGCTTCGGGCGGGGGGCCCCTCCGGCCCTAGGGAGCCTGGGGAACGGTGGCCGTGAATGGACCGCGCCGTCGTCCGTCCCGATTCCCCCCCACCCCCCGTCCGTCCGGCCTGATTCCGGAGGGGCGGGGGGCCTCGCCGTCCGAGGCGGGGGGGAAGGCCGGACGACGAGGCACGCGCGGACCCGGAGGCGGCCTTTGCACTGCACCGTCCGGCGCCGGTGATCTCCACCCGCCCCCGTCGCTCCTGGAGCGGGGGGATCGGTGGACGGCGCTTGGCGGTGTCGGGACCGCGTCCGGGTGTGGCACGCCGCAGGCTCGCTCGTCATGCCCCCCCTCCGCGGGCCCGGCCGTCTTCGGCCGGGTCCGTCTGCTTTCCCGGCTCCCCCCCACGTTCCCCGACCCTGGGCCCCTCGGGGCCTTGGACGCCCCCACGGGGGGACCGCGCCGCGCCCCGTTCGGGGGGCGGCGGGGTCCCCCCGAGGGAAGGGGGCCGTGGGGGGCGAGCGTCCCTGACCCCGAAAAGGCAGGGGGGAAGGAGGTTTGGAGGGCATTAAACCTCCCCCTGGGAGGAGCGCCGTCGCCCGGACGCGGCGGCGTGGCCCCAGGGTGCCCGGGAGGAGGCGTCGTCCGGGGGGTTAGAATCCCCCGGGCGCCTTCCGGGTCGACGTCCCCGCCCTGGGCGGGGCGTTTCGAAAGCAGGGCGAGCGACACGTACGTACGGCCGAACCGAGGTTCGCCATCCCCACGCGACCGGACCCGTAAGGGGAGGCGACCCCGCACCATCGCGCGGGGTCCACGCCCCCGGTCGCCGTCGGGGCCACGCGTCTCGCTCCTCCCTGCCCGGAGGAGCGCGCGAAGGCCCCTTAGGGGTACCCCCTTCTTGGACGAGGCATGCACCCTTCTCCTCCCGCGGCGACGGGCGGTGGGCTTCGGCCCATCCGTCGTCGGCGGCCCGTCCGTGCCTTCGGGCCCGGGCGGGTGCGCGACGGCGGGCAGGCCCTCGGCTTCGGCCGGGGGGTCCTGGCGCCCGCACCGGGGGGGAGTCCCCCTTCGCCGCCCCGGACCCGGCGCGTTTTCGTCGGGGGCCGGGGGGTTCGGCGGGGGGTGGACGCGTTCGCACGGCCCCGAACCTGGCCTTGGGGCCCGAAGGGCCAGCGGGGCGAGGGAGGGTCCGGAGTGAAGGGCGACGCGTGCCCCGTGACCGAGGGCTCGGGGTCCGATTCATGGACCCTGGGACGGGCCAGCCCCCTTCGGGGACGAAGGCGTCGCCTTCACCGCAAAGACGGGGTCATCGGGGATCAGGTCCCGAGGGCAACCCCTACGCCCCATCACGCTCAACAATCCGCAGGTTCCCACGCGCGTCCGTTGCACGGCGTGGCTCGGCATGCCGGGCCCCCTGCTCCGACCGTGGCTTTCGGGCCGGGGTCGGGGCCCGTGGGCGTCGCCTGGGACCATTCCCCCCACCGCCCCCGGGACGTGACGCCCCGGGAGGTCCGAGGGGCGGGTCGGCCCGTGAGGGCCGGTTCCCCCTCCTCCGCAAGGCGCCCCTTCCGCCCAGCCCTGCGGGGCGTCGGCGGGGGGTGCCCTTCCCGAGTCCCCCGTCCCCCGCCCCCCGGGGCGTGGGCGCGGGGGTGAGGGTCGGGGTGGACGGGTCGGGCTAACTAAGAATACAGCGAGGGGGTGTCGCCCCGTGAGGGGGGCCAGCACGTTGTGGTTGGGTCGGAGCTGGTCCTGAGCATCCTTCTAGGCATAGGAGTGAAACGGAGATCACGTCAGGTCCTCATGGCCCTAATGCATCGGGCTTAGCCTGGGTTACATCGGATCACACAAAGGGAGGCGAAGGCGTCAGCTGGAGCGAATCCTCAACGGGGTCCATGCTATGGATTGGCGATTGCAACTCATCGTCATGAAATCGGAGTTGCGAGTAATCGTGGATCAGCACGCCACGGTGAACCAGCCTCTTTCACTTGTACTCACCGCCCGTCAAGGGCCGAGAGCAGACCCTCATGGATGCGGGCACATCGACCCCCCACAAGGCCTGGCGGCCATCCTGGCTCCCTTTCGGGGGGGCGAGGAGCCGTCGCCCAGGGCCTCCCTCGACCCTCTTCCCCTTCGGCCCCGAAGGGGAAGAGGGGAGGACGGGAGGATTCCGGTCGGGGCGCCGGCCATCCCTCGCCCTGCGGGGTGGGGGCGCTGGCCGGGGCCTCGGGGACCGAGGGGGACAAGGCGTCCCCTAAGTGCAGGTAGGCAATTGTCTTTAAGTCGTAACAAGGTAACCCTAGGGGAACCTGGGGTTGGATCAATGTCGCACCCATGCGTCCCCATCCCCCCCTTGGGATGGCCTTCGGCCCCCCGCACCCCGTCCCTCGCCTTCGGGGCCCTCACGGGCCCCCACGGGCGGGGCGACGGGGGCGTCCAGGGGGCCAAGCTCCGTCCCTTCGGGGGCCCCTAGACCGTGGTTCATGGCCGCGACGGCTCGGGCCCCCGGCGACGGGGGCCGGGCCCGCGCCCACGGCTTGGGGCGACGAAGGGGCGCAGCCGGAATCGAACGGTCCGGCTGGGCCCCCTTCGTCTCGAGGGAGGGCGTCCCCGTGGGGGGCGTCCTCCCTCCCGTGACCCGTCGTTCCTCGCGTGCTGAAGGGCCACGGCCCCCGAGGGGGGCGGTTCGGGACGTCGTGCCCGAACCGTCCTCCCGGGGCCCCCCTTCGCCCCCGTCCCGCGGCGTCCGGCCATGGAGGCCGGGGGGCGGGGGGGCTGCTCCCCCTGGGGCTTTCCTTCGCGGCGTCGGGGCCCCCATGGGGGTCCAGGCGCCGGGGGGGCCGACGGAGGGAGGCGGCATCGCTCCGAGGGACGAGGCGGGGGATGAGGTTTCGCGCGTCCTCCTGGACGTCCCGAGGCGACGGGGGCCTTCGAGGCCCGCCCTGTCGCTTCCGAGGGCCTGGGGGCGACCCACGGCGACGGAGGACCGTCGTCCACGCACGCGTGGACGGACCCGTCGTGGGCGCCTCGACGCCTCCCGCGCCCCCGCATGGGCAGGGAGGCCCTGGACCTGGGGGCTCCGACGTGCCGTCTGAGCCCGGATGTCCGTAGCGTCACCCGAACCTCGGCGACGGGCCCCACGCGGCCCCAGGGGCTCGAACGGCGAGCCCCGCGTCGAGGGGGGCAGGTGCCCGCTGCCAGGCCCGTGAACCACGCACCCCCCTCCCCCGGGCCTCGAGGCCCGAACGGTCCGGGCCGCGGCCCGCACCGGGGGGAGGCCATCCGGTGCCTGCTCCCACGAGGGGAGTCCACCTTCCCCGGCGCTCAGTAGGGGGTTGGGCGTCGCCCCGAGCCCCAAGGCCCAAGGGCGGCGCCACGGATCCAACCTCATCGGCCGTGAGGGCCGCATCCGCGCCACGCCTCGCCTCGTGCCCTTCGGGCCTCGAAGGACAGGAGGCGAGGCGTGGCGCGGATGCGGCCCTCACGGCCGCCCGCAGCCCCCACGCGGGGGGAAAAAGCGGCGAGAGCGTCTCGAGATCGCCTCGAGAGGATGCATGATTTCCCATGGGGGGCCTTGGCCCCTCCCGGCGTGGTCCCTGGGGGGGCGGTCGAGGCGGTGGGGACGGCGTCCCTGGGCCTCGACGGCGCCCCCGGGGGGAGACGCCTACGATCCGAGGGCCGTCGTCGACGGCCCATCCCCTCGCCCTTGAGGCCCGCCACGGGCCCCAAGGGCGAGGGGCGTCTCGGCTGGAGGCGGGGGCGGGTGCGCCTGGCCCTCGTCGTCCGTGTTCCCCCCCGTGGGGGGGCCGTCGTTCCGTCCTCCCGGCCGCCTTGGCCGAGGCCCTCCACCGTCACCGTGCTGCGCCCGTTCGGGGCCCCGAGGGCCTCGAGGGGGGAAGGGCACGCCGGCGTGGAAACTGGGAGGCGGGACCCGGTGGGAGGCAGGGGGCCTCGAGGGGCCCCTCGCCTCGCGTCTCTTTGGTGAAATGGCCATCACTGCGGTCTACGGAACCGTCATTCCAAGTTCGAATCTTGGGAGAGACAGGGTGAGCGGGTGCCCCGCCCCTCGCCCGCCCGCGTCCATGGGCCCGCGCGTGCCGGGGATGGGGCCTTCCCCCCTTCCCTTCGTCCTCCTGTCCTCCGTGGGTCCCGCCCTCCCTTCGTCCCTTCCTCACTTTGGTCCCGAAAGGGAGGAAGGGACGAAGGGAACAAGGGAAAAAGGGGGGCACGGAGGAAGGAAGGAGGGGCCCGAAGGCCCGAAGGGCACGAGGGGCCCCAGGCCCATGGCCCAAGGGGCCGTCCCTCGAGGGCGAATCAGCCGGGCGAGGGGCGCCACGGGCCATGGCAGAGGAATGGCTGAGCGGTTTAAGGCGCCGCATTTGAAATGCGGAGAGGCGGTGCCTCCACAGGTTCGAATCCTGTTTCCTCTGGTGCGGGGCCCCCAGGCGGGGGCCTCGAAGGGGGGACGGCCCGAACCCGGAACGCGGGTTCGGATCCAAAAAACCACCCCCCGAAAAACACCCCCAAAACGGGGCCCTTGCCCCCCCGAATTTGACCTCCCAAGATGAAACATCCCTTAAATCGGGGGGTCTACCCCCCTCGTTTTGAGGGGTCCATTTTGGGAAAAAAATCCGTGGGGGGGAGACGGGCGCCCCAAGGCCCGGGGGTGTGTCCCCGGGCCGTCCGAGGGCGTCCCCGAACCGGGGGCGGGGGGACGCGTGAAGGG
>Ga0181568_10004578_pt1 | contig 12304 bp, 10 predicted proteins | sample 101ome_20_FD_133758 | JGI IMG/M metagenome (GOLD analysis project Ga0181568, IMG submission 133758) | Coastal salt marsh microbial communities from the Groves Creek Marsh, Skidaway Island, Georgia - 101404AT metaG (megahit assembly) | ecosystem: Environmental > Aquatic > Marine > Intertidal... | reverse complement strand
TTAAATTTCCTATGGAAAATTTTATAGGGATATGGTGGTCTGGTTCAGAAAATGATGTTTTGCCAGCGGGAGCAGGAGCTCATGGTTACAAAGCATTAACATTTAATGCACCTGGAACTGATTACCAAGTTCATAAAGATATCAAGAAATATGTTCATGATAAAGGTGAAGCATCTGGAGATGGCTCTCACTTTGGTACTGTCCTATACAACAGAGGTTTATTTCAAGCTATGGTACAAGTTGAAGCAGCAAGAGTTGCACAAAAAATCCATGGAACTTCTAAAATAACCCCTGCAATGTATCGTGATGGAATGGAAAATGTTGATCTAAATGCTAAAAGGATGGAAGAATTAGGTTTTAAAAACTTTGCACCTCCATTTAAAAACACATGTGAAAATCATGGTGGAAGTGGTTTAGCTGCCGTTCAACAATGGGATGCTAAAGCTAAAAAGTGGAATATGATCACTGAATATATGTATGGTGATGCGGCAGTAGTTGATAAATTAATTGCTGAAGATTCTACTAAATATGCTAAGGAGCAAAAAATTACAATGCGTTGTAATTAAAAATTTATTAAAGAGAGCCGTTAGGCTCTCTTTTTTTAAGGAATTTTTATGAACCAGCTTTCAAAGATAAATAATAAGAAAACAGTACAGAATTTATTAGAAGTTAATAACATTGAAGTCGTTTACAATCATGTGATATTAGTTCTAAAAGGTGTGAGTCTTAATGTTAAAAAAGGTGGAATAACAACTTTATTAGGTGGAAATGGAGCTGGAAAAACTACGACACTTAAGTCAATCTCAAACCTACTTGCTTCAGAAAGAGGTGAAGTAACAAAGGGATCTATTTCATTTAATAATCAAAATGTGCACCAACTTGATCCCTCTCAACTTGTTAAAATGGGAGTTATTCAAGTAATGGAAGGACGGCATTGCTTCGAACATTTAACTGTTGAAGAAAATTTGTTAACTGGCGGTTATACAAGAAAAAGTAATAAAGAAGTAAAAAACGATCTTGAAAGAGTATATGAGTATTTCCCAAGATTAAAAGAGAGAAGAACATCACAAGCTGGCTACACTTCTGGTGGGGAACAACAAATGGTTGCAATTGGACGAGCATTAATGGCAAACCCATCAATGATCCTACTTGATGAACCTTCAATGGGACTCGCCCCTCAATTAGTTAAACAAATATTTGAAATTGTTTCGCAAATTAATAAAAAAGAAGGCGTGACAATTCTTTTAGCTGAACAAAATACTAATATGGCTCTCCAATATGCAGAATATGCTTATATTCTTGAAAACGGTAGAGTTGTGATGGAAGGAACTGCAAAATCTATGAGAGATAACGAGGATGTAAAAGAATTTTATTTAGGTATTTCCGGGGAAGGTCGACAGTCATACAGAGATTTCAAACAATATCGTAGAAGAAAACGTTGGCTCTAAATTTAATATGAATCCAGCATTTTTTGATTCCAAAGAAGTTAGATCATCTGATAAAAGAGAAAATGATCATTTAGCAAGCTTAAAAAACCTTATTGAAAAAGCTAAAAATGTACCATTTCATTCTGCTCGTTTAAATTATGAAGTGCATACCCTTAATGATTTGCAAAAGATAGATGTTTTTCGAAAAAGTGATTTGATTGAATTGCAAAAGAAAAATCTACCCTTTGGAAACCTAAATTTTAAAGAAATTTCAGAATTTTCACACATTTATAGATCACCTGGACCAATTTATGATTTAGATGGTTATGGAACAAATTGGTGGAGATTTGCTAGAGCTCTAAATGCAGCTGGATTTAATAAGGAAGACATTGTTCAAAATTGTTTTTCTTATCACTTCACACCAGCTGGTATGATGTTTGATGAAGCTGCAAAAATTCTTAAATGTACAGTCTTTCCAGCAGGCGGAGAAAACTCAGATATGCAAGCTGAAATAATGTCTGAAATAAATGCTACAGGATATGTTGGGATACCAGACTTTTTAAAAATTGTAATTGAAAAAGCAGAAAAAAATAAAGTCCCAATTAATAATTTAAAAAAAGCTTTATTTTCTGGAGGACCTTTATTTCCACAGGTTGCTGATTTTTTTAAAAGTAAAAATATAAAATTTTATCAATGTTATGGAACCGCAGATTTAGGACTTATTGCTTATGAAGCTGATATTGATGATGGAATGATTATAGATGAAGATATTATTTTAGAAATTGTAAAGCCAGGTACAAATGACAGAGTTCCAGATGGTGAAGTAGGAGAGGTCGTAGTTACGGTTCTAAATAATTATGAATTACCTATAGTACGTTTTGCTACTGGAGATTTGTCAACAATTGTAGAGGGTCAAAGTAAAACGGGAAGAACTAATAAAAGAATCAAAGGGTGGTTAGGAAGAGCAGATCAAACAACAAAAGTAAGAGGTATGTTTGTGCAACCATCTCAAATTGCAAAAATAATTGATCATTTGTTCGATGATAAACCAAAAGCAAAATTGATTGTAAGTAGAGAAAATAATCGTGATATTTTAACACTTCAAATAGAACATTTAGTTAATACAAACGAAAAAGAAAATTTAAATAAAAAAGTTGTTGATGAAATGAAAAAAATTCTTAATTTGAATGGTGAGGTTGAGTTCCTCAATCTAGGCACTATACCTAATGATGGTAAAGTAATTGATGATATAAGAGATTTTGGAGATTAAAATGAAAATTAATAAAGTAAATGCAGTTGTTACAGGTGGTGGAAGTGGTCTTGGTGAAGGGACTGCTAAATATCTAAAAGATAAAGGAGCAAATGTATTTCTAATTGATGTTAATGAAGAAAACCTAAAAAAAGTTTCTTCAGAGTTAGACGCTGAATATTTTGTTGGAGATGTTTCTGATCCAGATTTGATGTCTGAAGCAATTGGAAATTTGGATAATATCAATTGCTTAGTAAATTGTGCAGGTATTGCTGTTGGATCTAAGGTAGTGTCAAGTAGAGGAACACATGATCTCGGACTTTTTGAAAAGGTTCTAAAAATAAATCTATTGGGAAGTTTTAACTTAATTCGATTATGTGCAGATAAGATGCAGCATAATGCACCTGACGAGGATGGTGAGAGAGGTGTCATTATAAATACTGCGTCAGTAGCAGCTTTTGATGGACAAATTGGACAAGCCGCTTACTCAGCTTCAAAAGGTGGTATTGCAGGTATGACACTTCCAATTGCAAGAGAATTGGCAACCCATGGTATAAGAGTTAATACAATAGCACCAGGATTGTTTGGAACACCTATGTTAACTGGAATGCCTGATGAGGTTCAAAAAAGTTTGATTGCAACTACACTCTTTCCAAGAAGATTAGGTACATCTTATGAATATGCACTTTTAGTTGAGAGTATTGTTACAAATGTAATGTTAAATGGGGAAACAATTCGACTTGATGGATCAGTTAGATTAGCTCCTAGATAAAAATGCAAAAATCAAAAATGTTTTTTGAGGATTTTGAAGTTGGTTTAGTTATAAAAACTGGATCGAAAAAAATTACAAAAAAAGAAATTATTAGTTTCGCAAAAAGCTATGACCCTCAAGATTTTCATATTGATGAAAATAAAGCAAAAAAAGGTCCTTTTGGGACACTTGTCTCAAGTGGTTTTATGACGTTAGGCATATCATTTACACAGTTCTTTGAAACTGGGGTTGTTAAAGATACTAGCATGGGTGCTTGGGGAATAGATGAACTGAGATGGACTTACCCTGTTTATCCAGATGATGAACTAAAATCAGAAGTAAAAGTTATAGAAAAAAAATTATCCTCAAAAAATCCAAGTAAAGGTACAGTAAGAACTTTAAACACTGTTACAAATCAAGATGACAAAGTTGTAATGACATGGATTGCAAACTTTTTAATTAAAACTAAAAGTTAATTTAACAATTTTCAATTATAACAGCTATTCCTTGTCCACCTCCTATACACATTGTAGCTAAGCCATATTTACCATTTCTTCTTTTTAGTTCGTGGACAAGTTTTGTCATTATAATTGAGCCTGTTGCTCCTACCGGGTGTCCTAAAGCAATAGCTCCACCATTAACGTTTACAATCTCTTCATCTAAACCTAACTCTTTATTAACAGCACATGCTTGTGCAGCAAATGCCTCATTTGATTCGACTAAATCTAAATCTTCAATAGATAGTCCTGCTTTTTTTAATGCCATCTTAGACGCTGGAATTGGGCCTAGACCCATCTCATCGGGTTCCACGCCTCCAAAACCATAAGAAATTATTTTTGCCAATGGCTTGCCTTTCTTAGCTTGTTTTTCATTGGCTAATACAAGGGCTGACGCACCATCATTGATACCAGATGCATTTCCAGCAGTTACAGATCCGTCATTTTTAAAAACTGTTTTTAAATTAGATAATGATTCCATTGTTGTATCATATTTAGGATGTTCATCAGTATCAAAAATATTAATTCCTTTTCTAGATTTAATTTCTATTGGAGTAATTTGCTCTTTAAATAAACCCTTTTCAATTGCTTCTTTAGCTCGTTTTTGACTAGTTAACGCAAATTCATCTTGTTTAGATCGATCAATTTGATATCTCTCTGATATATTTTCAGCTGTTATACCCATATGACCATGTCCAAATGGATCATGTAAAGCTCCTAACATCATATCAAAAACTTTACTATCTCCCATTCTATTTCCCCAGCGAAAACCTTTAACAACATGCGTTCCACTTGACATGACTTCAATACCACCTGCCAAAGCAATTTCAGTATCTCCTAACAAAATAAGTTGAGAAGCACTTACAATAGCTTGTAATCCTGATCCACATAAACGATTTACAGTTAAAGCGCATGAGTCCTTATTCAAGCCAGAATTTAAAGCTATGACTCTACTAACATACATATCTCTTGGTTCAGTGTGAATAACATTACCAAAAACGGCATGACCAATTTCTTCAGGTGAGATTTTAGATCTTTTGATACTTTCTTTTGCTACAATCGCCCCTAAATCTACTGGGTTAAAATCTTTTAACGAACCTCCAAATGCACCAACTGGTGATCTAGTGGCGGACATAATGTAAACTTCATTCATAAACTTCTCCGTAAAATAATTTTAAATTTTTAAGTCTTTCTCATGTAATGGTTCAAAAAAATGATTTACCCAAATCTCATCAACTTTATTGAGATCACTGGGTTTCCAATTAGGCTTTCTATCTTTATCAACAAGCATCGCTCTAACCCCTTCATAAAAGTCACCTGACGCTTGACACCTTTGGACCATTCTATATTCCATTATAAGTGCATCTCTAAGACTCATTTCAGTTGCCTCATTTATTTGTTTAAAAGTTATTTTTAAAGATGTTGGAGACTTTCCCATTAACTCATGTTCAATATTTTTTGCAAAATCACTCCCATTTTCAGAAAGTAAATTTGTTTTTTTTAAAATGTCTTCAATACTTTCTTGTTCAAAAATTTCTTTTATTTCAACTTGATTTTTTTGGATACTACTATCTCCACTTATCTGACTTTTAAATTTATTTATTAAATTTGTGACTTCTTGATGGTCCTTAGATGAGTTTTCAATTAGGTGACTTTTTAAATCTAATATATTTTTTGATTCTACATAATAATTTGCCAAACCTGTTTTCAACAAATCTATTGATTTTAACCTTGCACCCGTTAATGCTAACCATAAACCTATTGTTATTGGCAATTGGGCTAACAACCATCCTCCACCAACATCAGGGAAAAGGCCAATAGTAGTCTCAGGCATTGCAAACATTGTTCTTTCAGTACACACAATATGACTTCCATGCATAGAAACACCAACACCACCTCCCATAGTAACTCCGTCTATCAAGGCTATGTAAGGTTTTTTAAAGTTATTAATTTTGTAATTTAAAAGGTATTCATCATAAAAAAATTTCTCTGATAATTCTGTTGGAGGACCTCCATCGTCAAGCACTTGTTTTCTTAACGAAACTACATCTCCACCTGCACAAAAAGCTTTTTCACCAGAACCTTCAATAATAACACATTTTATATCATCATCATTTTCGCATTTATCTAAAAAATCATTCATTTTCTGAACAATGTTATAAGTTAGCGCATTCAATCTTTCAGGTCTATTTAGTGTTATAATTCCAACGCCATTTTCTATTTTTAAAATTATTTCTTCGTTCATATTAATCCCTTAAACATCTAGAATTTTTCTTGATATAATTAATCTCATTATTTCGTTTGTACCCTCTAAAATTTGATGAACTCGTAAATCTCTTAATATTCTTTCTAAAGGAAAATCTTTTAAATAACCATATCCACCATGAAGTTGTAAAGCTTGATTACATATATCGAAACAAGCATCAGTTGCAAATCTCTTTGCCATTGCACAATATTTTGTAGCATTGCTATCTTTATTATCTAAACTTGTAGCGGCTTTATATACCATTAATTTAGAAGCTTCTAAGTCAGTTGACATGTCTGCTAATTTAAATTGACTTACCTGAAATTCATTAAGCTTTTTCCCAAATTGCTTTCTTTCAGATGTATATTGAAGAGCATTTTCAAGCGCAAAAGTTGCACCACCAATTGAGCAGGCTGCAATGTTAACCCGACCACCATCAAGTCCTTTCATTGCCAATTTAAATCCATCACCTTCATTTCCAACTAAGTTTTCAATGGGCACTTCACAATCATCAAAATTGACTGTCGATGTATGTTGACTATTCCAACCAAGTTTTTTTTCATTCTTACCAAATGACAACCCAGGAGTATTTTTTTCAACTAATATACATGAAATACCTTTTGGACCATCTTCTCCAGTTCTACACATTACTGCATAAACATCACTTGTAGGGCCTCCAGAAATAAAACTTTTGGATCCGTTAAGCACGTAATGACTATTACCTTTTCGCTTGGCGGTAGTTTTTAATGCTGATGCATCTGAACCAGAGCTTGATTCTGTCAAACAGTAACTTGAGAATAATTCCATAGCACATAATTTAGGTATGAATTTCTGTTTCAACTCATTTGAGCCTTCACTATCTATCATCCAAGCAACCATATTATGAATTGATAGATATGCTGCAGTTGAAACACATCCTCTTGAGAGTTGTTCAAAAACTAAAGCAGCTGATAATCTATCTAAACCTGATCCTCCAAATTTTTCACTTACATAAATTCCTGCCAAACCTAAATCAGCAGTCTTTTTCAAAACATCAATTGGAAAAATTTCCTTTTGATCCCATTCAGATGCAAAAGGCATTAACTCAGTTTCAGAAAATGAGGCGGCCATTTCCTGTATATTTTTATAATCTTCAGATAAATTAAATTCCATAAATTACACTACGGTTAATTTATACCTCATTCAAAATTAATTCGGAAGCTTTTTCAGCAATCATTAAAGTTGGTGAATTTGTATTACCTGATGTTATAGATGGCATTACAGATGCATCAACTACTCTTAATTTTTCAACTCCATTTACTTTTAAATTAGGTTTAGTTACAGAATCATTTTGTATACCCATTGCACAAGTTCCAACGGGATGAAAAATTGTCGTACCAATGTCGCCTGCAACTTTTTCTAATTCATCATCAGTTTGAAATTTTGCTCCAGGAGCATACTCTACTGGATTATATTTTTTCATTCCAGGTTGTGAGATAATTTTTCGTGCTAGTTTAATAGAATCTGCAGCAACTTTTTTATCAGTAGTATGAGACAAATAATTGGGATTTATTTCAGGTTGTATGTTCAAGTCTTTTGACTTTATGTGCACTGAACCTTTACTTAAAGGATTTAAGTTGCATACACTTGCTGTTAGACCAGGAAAATCATGTAATGGATCTCCAAATTTATCTAAAGATAAAGGTTGAACATGAAACTGGACATTAGGCATTTCGTATGAAGAATCTGACATTGCAAAAACACCTAGTTGACTTGGTGCCATTGACATGGGTCCTTTCCTTTTAAAAAGATATTCCATTCCTATTTTAATTTTTCCAAAAACCGAGTTTATTTCTTGATTTAATGTTTTTGCATTTTGCAACTTATATATTACTCTTAATTGCAAATGGTCTTGTAAATTTTCTCCAACATTTTTTGAATTTACAACTGAATCTATTCCATTTTTATTCAAAATATCTGGGTTTCCAATCCCAGATAATTCAAGAATTTTAGGCGAACCTATTGACCCTGCTGATAAAATAACTTCTTTATTTGCTGCAATTTCAAATTCATATCCACTTTTAAGTACATTTAATCCTGTAACTACTTTATTTTTAATAATTAAATTTTTTACTTCACAGTTTTTGAATATTTTTAAATTTTTTCTATGTTTTATTGGTTGCAAAAATGCTTTTGCTGTATTTAATCTAAATCCATTTTTTTGGTTCACTTTGAAATAGGAAACACCAAAATTATTACCATTGTTGAAATCAGATATTTTTGGAATACCAGCTTCAACTGCAGCACGTCTGAAATCATCTAAAACATCCCAATGCAATCTTTGTTCATCTACGCGCCATTCCCCACCTTTGCCATGGAATTCATCACTTCCAGAAAAATTATCTTCGGTTTTAATAAAATATGGCAACACATCATCCCATCCCCAACCAACATTACCTAGTTGACGCCAATGATCATAATCTTTTGATTGCCCTCTCATATAAATCATTCCATTTATCGATGAGCAACCCCCTAAGACTTTACCTCTCGGATAGTTTAAAGATCTTCCATTTAGACCAGGTTGTGAAGATGTTTTGTATAACCAATCAGTTCTTTTATTGCCCATGCAATATAAATATCCGACAGGAATATGTATCCAATGATAATTATCGTTACCTCCAGCTTCAACTAGAGCTATACTTAAGTTTTTTTGTTTTGATAATCTATTAGCCAACAAACAACCTGCCGTGCCTGCTCCTACTATAATTATATCAAAAACTTGTTTATCCATAAGTTTAAGTATAATTTAGATATTAAAATTTTGTACAAAAATTTTACATTAACTTTTAAGAGGCAAGTATGATTGACGATAAATTTGATGACTTACAAATCGCAAATATTTTATCTTCAGTAAAAACAATAGCGATGGTAGGAGCAAGTAATAATTGGAAAAGACCATCTAATTTTGTGATGAAATATCTTCAAAGAAAAGGTTATAAAATCATACCTGTAAACCCAAGGGAAGCTGGCAAAAAAATTAACAATGAATTATGTTATGCATCATTAAAAGACATACCAATTAATATTGATATGGTAGATGTATTTAGAAAAAGTGATGAATGTCTAGAATTAGCTAAAGAAACAATAAAAATTAAAGCAAAAGTTTTTTGGATGCAAATTGGAATCTTTAATTCAGATGCTAATGAATTAATTTTAAAAAATAATTTAGAGTGCATCTTCAATAGATGCCCTAAAATTGAACATTCACGAATTTTTGGTGAATTAGGGAGTGGCGGATTTTATTCAAAATTAATTTCATCTAAAAAAAATAAACTGAAAAGTAGAGGAAAAAATTCAGGAAATTTTTTTAAATCTAATAACTTAGAAACATTATCTATTCATGCTGGAACTGCTCCAGACCCCACAACAGGTGCAAGAAGTTTTCCTATCTATCAATCAACAGCTTTTGCTTTCGATGATAGTGAACATGCCGCTTCTTTATTTAACTTGCAAGAAAATGGAAATATCTATGGACGTTTATCTAATCCTACGACTGCAGCTTTAGAACAAAAAATTGCTGCATTAGATAATGCTGTTGGGTCTTGCTGTGTTTCATCTGGCCATGCAGCTCAATTGGTTGCTTTATATCCTTTATTAAACCCAGGAAAAAAAATAGTTGCTAGCTCTAAACTATATGGTGGATCAATAACACAATTTACAAAGACTTTTAAATCTTTTGGTTGGGAAACTGATCTTGTCGATATAACAAATTATGAGGAAGTAAAACAAGCGATAAAATCTAAAAATGTCAGAGCTTTATTTGCAGAAAGTTTATCTAATCCAGAAGGAGTAGTTTCAGACATAACTCAATTATCAGAAATAGCACATGATGAAGGTATACCACTAATTATAGATAACACAATGGCTACTCAAGCTATGTGTCAACCAGCAAATTATGGTGCTGATATAATTATATATTCTACAACCAAATTTTTATCTGGTCATGGAAATGCCATGGGAGGATGTGTAGTAGACACGGGTAAATTTGACTGGGCTAATAATAGAGGATTTGAAAAATTAAATGAACCTGATACTTCTTATCATGGAATAAAATTCTATGAAACTTTTGGTAACTTGGCGTACATTAATTTTTGCCATGCCTGTGCTTTAAGAGATCTAGGCACTACTATGTCACCATTTAACGCCTATTTAACTCTAACTGGAATTGAAACATTAAATTTGAGAATGCAAAAACATATGTCTAATGCTGAAAAAGTTGCAAACTTCCTAATTAAACATAATAAAGTTGATACTGTTTCATGGAGTGGTTTTCAGAATAACAAATCACATAAATTAGCAAAAAAATATTTTAAATTTGGTTTTGGGTCTGTTTTCACATTTTCTGTTAAATCTGGTTATGATGGAGCTAAAAAAGTTGTAGAGAACTGTAATCTATTCTCGCATTTAGCAAATGTTGGTGATACAAAATCTTTAATAATACATCCTGCCTCTACAACACATAGACAGTTGAGTTCTGAACAAAGAGAAATTTCAGGCGCAGGAGATTCTGTTATTAGAGTATCAATTGGAATAGAGCATAGCGATGATATTATTAAAGATTTAAAAACAACGTTAGATAATCTTTAGTTATCCCATTTAGGTTCTCTTTTCTCTAAAAATGCTTCTATGCCCTCTTTAGCATCTTTCTCTAACATATTTTGAGCCATGACTTCTGATGTGTATTTGTAGGCTTTCTCTATTGGCAATTCAGCTTGTTTATAAAATGCTTCTTTCCCAATTCTAACAGTTGAAGTTGGTTTTGATGCAATTAATTTTGCAAAATTTAATACTGTTTTCTCCAATTCGTTTAAAGAAACATTTTTATTAATTAATCCAAAATTAACAGCATCATTAGCATTCATACTTTCACCAGTTAACAACATTTCCATGGTTTTTTTTCGTCCTAATGACCTAGAAACTGCAACCATTGGTGTAGAACAAAATAAACCAATATTCACACCTGGAGTTATAAATACAGCATCACTAGAAGCTATGGCAAGATCACATGTTGCAACTAATTGACAGCCCGCTGCAGCTGCCACACCAGGAACTTCAGCAATAACAGGTTGAGGTATATTCATAATTTTTAACATTAAATCTGAACACTCATTGAAAAGTTCAACAAAAAATTCTTTATTATTTTTATTTTCTTTCAGTTCTTGCAAATCGTGACCTGCTGAAAACCCAGGACCATTTGATGATATTATAATTACTTTGATATTTGTATCTTTAGATAAATTATTTATTTCATTATTTAAAAGTCTTAAAACATATAGAGATAATGGATTATATTTTTTACCATTAGTTAGCGTTATTTTGGCAATATCATTTGTAATTTTTTTAGTCTCTATAAATTCCATGTTAAAAAAACAAAATTGTTAGATGCTTATTTATATATTTAAGATAATCTAAATTAATGAATAAGACAAATAATGTTGCTATTTTAATTCTTACTGGTATCGCTGCACTTACAATTGCCATTGGAATAGGAAGATTTTCTTATACGCCTATTTTACCTTATATGATTTCTGAATTAAAATTAACCACTACTGATGCTGGCTTAATAGCTTCTTCAAATTATTTAGGTTATTTATTGGGTTCATTAATTCCTATTTTTCCCCAATTTCCAAAAAATATCCGATCAATATTTATTTACTCAATCTTTATCTCTATCATATCTCTTTTTGCCATGGGCCTAACAAATACTTTTGAAATATTTATACTCATACGTTTCATACATGGAGTTTTTAGTGCGTTTGTATTAATATTAGGAACATCTCTAATAGTTTCACATGTTCAAAAAAAAGGTAAAATATTTTTAGGAACTGCTCATTTTTCTGGAGTTGGACTTGGCATGGCACTGTCAGCTATTGTGGTATCTTATCTAGGATTTTTAAATTTTAAATGGGATGAATTATGGTTTTCCATTGGTATTTTAGCTATAATACTGTCATTTCAAATTATTAAATTTACACCAATCCAAAAAGCAGAAGTTAAATATAATTTAAAATCAAAACATAAAACAAATTTAGGATTTTCTTTAATTACTATTAGTTATGGATTGTATGGGTTTGGATATGTTGCATTTGGAACCTT
>Ga0181568_10004576_pt1 | contig 12306 bp, 13 predicted proteins | sample 101ome_20_FD_133758 | JGI IMG/M metagenome (GOLD analysis project Ga0181568, IMG submission 133758) | Coastal salt marsh microbial communities from the Groves Creek Marsh, Skidaway Island, Georgia - 101404AT metaG (megahit assembly) | ecosystem: Environmental > Aquatic > Marine > Intertidal... | reverse complement strand
CTAACAGCTGCATATGTTGAAATAAGTTCTAAGTCAGCTTTACCTGTTACTATATCTAAATTTATTTTATTTATATTATATTTTTCTCCTGATACAACAACTGTGTCAGCAAGAGAAAAGTTGCTTATAAAAGCATTAGTAAGAATTGCTTTTAATTTAGTTAACCTGTTAAATTGATTGAATACTGATGATATATAATTTTTATAGTATTGTGAAAATAGATTATCAGTATAACTTTCAGAGCCATCTACATTTGCATTATATTCATTCTTTTCTGCTCCAAAATGATTTGTTTGTGATGTTTGTGTACTAACAGCATTACTTGGTATAAAATACGAAGTAGTTGTTGTGTTTGCAGCTCTATCATTATAAACATAAGGTATTTGTGTTGCAGAAGTTAAAAGTATTGGATAAAACAATACTGGTTTTCCAATATATGGATTATATTTTTCTTGAGTACCTGCAGCAGCATCTTCATTAGATTTAGTAACACTAAAACCAACCTGTACATCAGAAAAAGTTCCTGTATTGTCATTTTTCAATCTTTCAAACTTCATATGACCAAAAGGAGGTTTAATAGTATATTCTTTTTCATATCTACTATCTCCTTTTACATCTGCAAATTCACCACCCCAAGTTATATTATTTGCTTCTTTATGTTGTTTTGCAAGTAGAGAACCAGTGTCTTCATATTCAAATGTAACTTTTGTGTATGGTAAAGTCTTGTTAACGCTGCTTGATTGTATATCAATATTGTTTGTTAAATCTGTTTCTACAAGTGAAGATGTGTAAAAATCATCTAAAGTTTTTACTACAATTGTTTTTTGAGTAGGAGAATCATTTCTAACTTCTGCGACAAGATTAAATAGTTTAAATATCCCTGATAGAAAATCAAGAACAGTTATATCTGGTAAATTCTCTCTTGTATAAAAAACACCTGTAGCATTAGTAGATAAATTTGATGCAGTTCTTACAATATCAGGCACATTTACACTTCCATCAAAATAATCTCTATCTATTCTTGCAATTAATCTTAATTCAAAACCAGAGTCAAAATTTATAGTTGCACCAGATTCTGTTATAACTGTAAATGTATAAGTACCTTCATCTAAATCTGTTTCTAAATAATCTGTAGTTCCTGTTTGTACTTCTTGTGTAAATTCTTTATAAGTAACACCATTTCTTTCTATTCTAACATCATATTTAGTTGTAGTATCTGAACTAACAAGGCTTAATCTGGCAAGAACAGTTTCTACTTTGGGACTATTTAAAGTTATTTTTATTTTATCCGCAGCAGCTCCACTTCCTATTCCTGATGAATTTATAAATTGAGCAGTAAATCCAACTGCACTTGTACCCGATATATAACTTGAAACTGTTCCTATATTAAATTTATCTATTAAGGTTGTTATTTTACCTTCCTCATCTTCACTATCTATTTTACCTTCTTTTTGATGAAGCCACATATAAAGGTTATAGTAATCTAAATTTGTTGAGTTTAAGAAATCAGTAGAGAAAGAAACCGTCTGATCTTCTTCAGATAGTAATTTTTCAATTGCTTTTATTATTATATCTATTCTAATAGCAGGTTTTAATTGATCCCAGCTTACTCCATTTCTTACAGCAGGTGAGTTAGGATAACTACCGTCATAATACAAATTTCCATCTGCTAAAGTTCCATAATAAGCTGCGTCACTATTATAATATAATCTATCTGTATGCGTTATAAGAGGAACAACTAATGGTTGTGTGTGTGTAGTTCCAAACTCATCTGTAATATTTTTTGATGAAGTTAGATATTCATAAATACTATCAGTTCCTGTTGCTTGATAATTTAAATAAAAGTTTTTAAGGAATGTTAAGTCAGCTAATTTTGTGTTATCAAGTTTTTCTCTTAAGAATCTAAGATTACCATAAAAAGTAACTCTATATGTTGAAGGCATATTATACTTAAGATCCACTCCTTCCAGCATTATATAACCTTCTCTAAACACCCTACTATTAATTTCTATTCTTGCTTCTTGTGCAATTGCAGCATCAAATCCTCCACTATCTACTACATCGACACCATATTTGTAATAATGTTTAAATATTTTGTTATTATTATTTGAAGCAGGTAAGGTAAAGTTTTTACTAAAGTCAGTAAATATTTTACCAGGATCTTTTACATCTTTTATAGATGATTGTATTGTAATAGATCCGTCCTGAAAAACATCTACTTCTTCATTGTTTATGAAAAGCTGTACTTTTTGTTTCATTATCTAACTGTGTTGATACCATCAAAAGCATACTCAAATTGAACAGTATAATTTACAAGTTTGTCGTTTAGGTGTGTTTTGTAAGTAAAACTTGAATCTTTTATCGCCACAGGTAATGTATAATTACCATCCCTAATCCAAACATCTTCAGACTGCATTAATTGTCTAATTGTTTCATTATATTCTTCTTTTAAAAATCCTGTGTTTAATGTAAGAGATTTTTTACTTGATACATCCTGAACAATCATTGTTGGACTATATGTATTATAATTTACATCTGATGTTGTGGAATATATTGTACTTGTATTAAAACTATCTCTTTTAACGTCTAAACTATCTGTTCTTTTTTTATTAAACCATAAATCCTGTATAGCACCAAATTTATTTATAAATGAAACTTTATAATTTATGTATTTAGGTTCACAAGTATATATTGGATATATTGTTTCAATAGCTTCACCTGTTATTGTTGAATATGTAGGAGCTGATGTGTTTGATGATACTACTTCTATCTTACTTGTGTTAACTGTACTTGAAGCATATCTTATAAATGAATTACAATCTTCTGGACCTTGAGGTGCTGAAGAATATCTTGTATATGTTTTATTATCTGCTATAAATTCATTTCCTTGTGAATCTTTACTATAAAATCTAACTACCCTAACACCATTTGGACCTATATAAACAGGAACTCTTATCGTATTGTTTTCAGGAACATATATATATTGATTACTAATTAATTTAGATGATACATTATTTGAATTTATTCCATCTTCAAAATACCCATATCCTTTTGTTGCAACACCATAAGCACTATCTATTGTTGTTGGAGTTGCATCACTATATGTGTTTATTTTATCATACCTCCACCAGCAAGTAGATTTAATATTAGATACACCTTCTGAAGTTCTTGTATAATCATTATTAAATAATACTTCAATATAGTCTTGTATAAGTTCAGATATTTCAAATCTAATTGTGTTATTTGAGTCTGGACTTGATTTTGTAATTGTATATTGAAACGAAGATGGTTGATCTTCCCATTTTCCTACCCAACAATATAATTCTAAAGTAGAACTTGATAGTACTGCCATATCTTATCTTTTAGTATATAACTAAAAAAAACAATATAGTATTACACGAATTTATAATGCACAAATAAATTATTAAAGTAAGTTCCTTGAAAAGGTTCAAACCTTGCGTGAGAACAAGCTGCAGATTCATAAATTATCATATCTCCAACCTCTGCATATACTTTATGCCAAGTTCCATTATGATCTTGTATGTCAAGTGGCCAATCATCACCAAATTCTTTATTTTTACAGCCGCATCTTAAATCTTTATCTACAACTATAATTGATGCAATATGATGAGTTTCTACTCTATCTTTATGTTCTGTTAAAGTAGCTCCTCTTTTGTATGAACGAATACCATATACATAACTTGGTTCTATATCAACTTTACAAAAATCTTTATGTATATCTAAAAGTTGTTTATGTATTTTATTTCTTACATCTACAGGTATTTGTATAATATTACTTTTACCACTTCCTTTTATATAGACATCTTTGCCTTCAAACTTCTCATCTAATTCTGATGACTTTAGTTCATTATAGGTTTTTTGTATTAAATCCCAAGTAACATCAGGACATTTAACAGCTTTAAAACCAACTTCAGTTAATTTAGGTATTTGATCGTAACTTGTATATTGCATATACAAATATAATTATTTTTAACAAACAACAAGATTAGTTACTTCTCCTGGATTATTTACACCTATTCTAAATGAATATCCTGAATCTGATTTAACAAAATTAGTACTTGCTGGAGTATATAAATTTGTTAATGTGTCATTCGTATATAAATAAGTTCCATCTTGCAATGTACCTGAAAAAGCGAGTTTTACATCAAATAAAGTTATATTTGAACAAGCGGCAGAAGATGTTGTTTCTGTTGAACTTGAAACTTTAAATTTAGTTATTGTTGGTGTTGGTGTTGGTGTAGGAGTGGGTGTTGGACTAACAGCTTCCTCACATTGGTCACAATTTGTATATTGAATTAAATTCGCCACATTCACATTTGAATCAACACCTGCAGTACCTAAATCCTGCATACAAAGTCCATTGTCATTTATAACCGCTGGCCAATTACTACCCAAATCAGATGTACTTCCGTAATCTTTTAGAACATCTGAACCTCCAGTTGCACAATCTCCATATTGTCTAAAATAAGATATAGTAGGTGTTGGTGTAGGAGTAGGTACTGTAGCTTCACAAGCAGCACACCCAAAAAATGTAGTAAATGTAGATAAGTCTTCAGCTCCTGACACTTCTAAATCATCTAAATATTCTTTACAGATATTTTGATTTGTCTTTAATACTAAAGTAGTAGGTATTTGATCTGTAGAATAAACATTTGTAATTGTACCCCCATCTTGATTACAAGTAATAAATCTTGCATAATAATAAACTATTGGAGTAGGTGTTGGGGTAGGTGTTGGCACTATTCCTTGACATTCATTACAATCTGTATATGGTTGCTGTCTCTCTAAATCAGTCAACTCTATATTAAAATATCCTGAAGGTAAAGTATATGTGTCTTCAAAAGTTTGTATAATTTCATAACAACCTCTTCCGCCTGTTTGACCCACGTCTTTTATATCTAATATATATGCAGAATCTTCGCCTGGTTGATTATATTCAAATCCATCAAATCTAAAATATTCATTTACATCTGGATTGTCACATCTTCTTGCAAGTAATCTTTGTTCTGTAGTAGCTGTAGGTGGTACTGGTGGTGGTCCTGCACAACCATAATTAACACAACCTAAAGGAATCCCAATTACTTCTATATATCTAAAATTAGTTCCATCAGAATAAGTTCTTCCAGCTGGAGCTAATGTAGTTCCTGCTGCATCTGTATAAAATTTAGTTGCAGTACAAAAAGCTGTTGTTCCATTTCTATCTGGATATAATGTTATAGAACTACCTGAAGTACAAGCATTGATATCAGCTGCTCCAGAAGTTGTGAAAGTAACAGAATACGAGTATGTTGATCTATCATCCCATAACAAACCGTAATTATTATCATCTTCATATTGACCATCTACTAAACAATTATAATATACAGTTCCTGGTGTTGTTTGAGTTTCACCTCCACCACCACTTCTATTTATGTATAATGTTGAGCTTGTTTCTCCTGATATAGCAGTTAAAGCTGCAGTTCCTCCTGTATTTGATGTTCCTTTATACCACTGATAAGAAGGATTGCTTATGTTAGCAGTTGTAGCGGTAAATATTGTTTCTTGTGATGTAAATGATGCTGCTGCGTTTACAGAATAATCTGAATTACTTGCTGTTACATTAACTGTTGGAGGTAGAGAAGGTCCAACATCCACATCTTCACAAGTTGGATTATAACCACATTGAGTTAAACAATCTACAGTTCCAGATGGACTTGGTAATAATTTAGCATACCAATTAATTAAAGTACCACTTGAGTTTGGTATTACAAGTTTATACCACAATCCACTTCCTCCAAACGGAGATGTAAGTGATGAATTATTAAATAATTGAGTGCCATTTCCTATTGTTCCTGTATAATAAACAGTTTTATCAATCGCTAAATTACAAGGATCCTCTCCACCTGTACCAACTGAACTTGAATCTTGACTTGATATAGATATTGAATTTACTACAGGAGTAGGAGTAGGTTCAGTACCACCAATATCTTCCTCATCATCTACAACTGGACATTCAGCATAATTTGTAATTTCTCCAGGATTGTTTAGTCCAATTCTACCATAATAACTACCAGATGTTCCTATTCTATAATAATCTCCAGAAGATGTGTATGGAACACTTAGTTGCATATCTTTATAAAGTATAACACCATCACCAAAAGTTTGACCTGAAGCAAGACCATAATGAGCATCTTCAGTTGCAGTAACCCCACAAGCACCAGTATTAGTGTCAAAACTTGATGAACTAACAAGAATAGTTTGAGCTTGATTTTGGTTAGAATCACTTATAGTAACACTTGTTGAAACTGCTGGAGATATATTGTCTAATGTTAAAGTAAATGTTTCATCTCCTTCAGTTGATAAATCTTCTATTGTTTGGAATGTTTGTGTAGCTGTACTATTGTTTATTACAAAAGCTCCTGTTAAAGTACCTCTTTGTAAATCAGCAGCCTGTATTCCTGTAATTGTAAAAGGAACAGATGTTCCATTTGATACATTTATTGTGTTTAATGTAATTGTAAAACTATTTCCTTCTATTACACTTGTTGTACTTCTTGACAAATAATATTCAGTATCTAATGAAACTTCTCCTGTTAATGTAGCAGTTTCTGTTACATCAGCTCCTGAAAAACTACCTGTAATTGGAGATGATACACTTAATGCAAGTGTAGTGTCTTCTGTATAATTAGCATTAGCAGCTACAGAAACACTGAATGAATAGCTTGTTAAATCTTCTCCAGTTATTCTTGCTTCTAAAAATCCTGTAGCAGAATTATATTGTAATGTAGGACTTGAAGTTATTGTATAACCTGCTGATGGACCTATAATATTGTTTGTTACTTGAAGTAATGCTGTATATTGAGCATTTGTTGACCAGTTAACATCTATTGTTGCTGTATATGGATTTCCAGCAGAATCTCTTGCTGTTACTCCATATTGTATTGTGGAATTTACAGTTCCAGTTTCTGTAAAGTCAACTTGTTTTAATGTACTTCCAGCTGCAGTACCTCCTGTCCATAAATAAGATACAGGTGTAAAATTAGTAGCAACAACTTTTAAAGATATATCAGTTCCGTAAATACCAGATACTGGTCCTTCTTCATCTCCAGTTTCTGTTACTTTAACTATTTTTACTGATGCGTTTTCTATTGTACCTCCGTCAGCTCCTGAAGCTACAACGTAATAAGGACTTCTACTGTTTACTTTAACTGTTGCCATTTATATTTATTTGCGATTCTAAGTCTTTTGTATAACCTTTTTGTATCTCTTCTGTTATTTTTATAGCAGTTGCATCAATTACATAATCTAAGAATTTTGCACCTGAATAATTATATCTTTTAATAGTTCCTTTTTTACCTATAGATCTTGCTATGTTAAAGACCATTTGTTCAAATCCTTTCATACTTCCGAATTGAGAAACTCTTCTTCCGTTTCTTTGTGAATAAACTCTTGGTTGTATTCCTTTTGCTTTTGCCCATTTATATAAAGCACTTGTTGGTCCAGATGCAGGTTGTCTATTTTGTGGTTTTCTACCTTCATTTACTATCTTAGCTGATTTGTCAGCATAGATGTTTAGTGTGGCAGATGTTCCATCTCTAAATACAATAGAATGTACACTATTATATAGATTACCTGTAGCATAAAGATCTTGTACTTTTAATTGTTGTTTTATCTTTTGTTCTAATAAAACACCTAATCTTTCTAATGCTTCTCTTGTATATCTCATTAGCAAAGAGATAATTCATTAGTTGGTACTTGTATATCTACAGACATTCCCCATCCTGCTAATTGATTCTCATATTTATCAAGCATAGGTTCTGCAGTTACAGTTGTTATTACTTGAAAGTTATCAGAGAAAGCATCTCCTCTTCTTAAGTTTTGTTGTAGGTCGTTTATGACTTGTAGTTGTGTGTTTAATACATCTTGTAAATTATCATTGCCATAGAAATTATCTTCAGTCTGCTTTTCTTTATTTACATCTACTATGTCTAAACATAATACTTGCAAGGTAGCAGTCATTATTCTATCTGTAAATACTACATTGCCAAATATGATGTGAGCAAGTGGATAGATAGTTGTCTTGTTGAGATCAACCTCAAGTATGTCACCGAAGGTGACGGTTTTGGTAGTTCCGTTTGCTCTTAATATTTCTTTTAATTTATCTAATACTGTATAAACTTGTCTCATCTTATATTTTGTTTTAACATTTTTCTTTCCAGTTCATTCTTTTCCTTTTCAAACTCTAACCAGGTTAAGCATTGAAATAAGGAAAGTTTTGTAACGTCTTTAAATTTTGTTGGGTCGCCTTGAGCAAGTCCATAAATCGATTGATACCAACCCCATTTTGCTCCAAAGTTTGCTGAAGCTCCGAGTCCACCTTCAGCTGTTTCCCCAAATAATCCATCATATGCCTGGACAACTCGCTGCCTAAACGGTAAAAAAAAACCGTTGCTCCAAGTGCTACATTCACTGGAGCATCTAACATCACATCAGAATATTTATCTGACCCATCATAATCCTCTATTAAGTATAAATCCTTTTTCTCAAATACAACTGGTCTGTATAACACAGCTAATGCTTTGTGCATCTGCTGCCAGTCTGATATATACTTATCTAAATCAATAAACTCTCCTAAAGATATGTCATCAAGTTTAGGTATAAAACCAAACTTTACTGTCTGACCATTTGGATCAGTCATCTCGAATGTTCTTTGAAGAGGTGTCTCCTCCTTAAACAACTCTGCTATGTGTCCTATTATCCCACTAAATTCAGTTAGAGGTAAATTGTAAGCTTCCTTCATTGTAATTCCACAGAAGCATTCCAGTAGTTTTAGATTAGCAAAGTCTATCTCTTCTTTAGTAGGCTCTTTCCCCTCTTCATACTTTACAGTCTTGATATACTTTTGATACTGTTTAAGAGAAATTCCAGATAACTCTTTTGGGATGCTTAGGGTGAATGTTTTACTCATATCTATATAACCATCAATTAGTTTATTGTAATATAATACTAATGTACAACAAAAATTAAAAACACAGTTAAATAGATATATGGTTATTTATTAAGACAGAATTTTATATCTTTAGAACTATATTTATAAAGACTCACCAGAATTGTATTTAATCGATAAATAATCGTTTTTCATATTTGTTTAGTTTAAGCCTTAAGTGTTTTATTTAAGGCTTTTTTTGTAAAGTGGTTGAATTTATGGAAGTGGATAACTCAAGACCACCGAAGTCCATTTTGCGTTAATTTTTCTTAATTACACTACTAAAGAATAATTAATTCAATATTACGTTTACTATCTGAATTGAGATACTGAGTTTAATGTAAAGTATATTTTACTTTGGAAGTAGTAGAAAAAAGAAGAGTTATTTAACAAATAAAAAAAACTATCTCTATTTAACAGATAGTTATAAAATAATTGGAATAAAAAAAACCTGCCGTTAAAAGCAGGTTTCTAAACAAAATTAACTAAGTAATTAACCTATGAAAAAAGGTTTCTTAAATCGTTTAAAAAGATGGTTATTTGACAAATTCTTTAACCTCTTTTTGTTTGCAGTTTTCTATTTTATTTTTTCTTAATATAATGTTATTTTCTTTGCAGTATGTTCTAAGATTTTGATTAGAATTAGTACTAATTTTATTTAATTGGTTTAATGCTGATTTGGTTTCGTGAATGTAATAATCCCCATAACCATATTGAAAAGGTAAACAATAATTTTCCTGATCTTTCATACCATAATTTAAAATGATTTGAGCAGAAAAATAAGAATTACCATAAGTTTTATCAAACCATTCTTTTGCTGTTACATCAATTGTTTTTATTTTCATATTAGTATTTTCTAAATAGTTTAAACATTTCGTTTGACATTTCATTTGCTGTAAATACAGGTCTTACTTGCGTCATTTGTTTTGATGTGGTTACTGAATATTTAACTTTATTTTCATACCAAATATTTGTACCAAAATTATAGATAAATATTGGATACCAATCATAAGAATAAATGACATAATAATAATTTAGATCTCTACTATTATATTTTATTTCAGCAGATAAATTATTTGCTTTAAATGGTTCTTTGTTTTTTGCATAGTTATATGCATTTTTGTTAGATGTTTTTATTTGTGTTTATGTTTCCATAATGTTTATTTGTTTTTAGTTTATAATGTTATAAAGTGATAAAAGAAATATAAAAAGCCAAATATTAATATAAATGGTGTAATATATTTTTCTGTAATATGTATAATTTTTTTCATAGTTATTAATTTAATTATAGATCTTTTGATTTGTCTGTGAGTAGGTGCGATCATTTTACACCATTTTATTATTTTTAGAATAATTTCTGTTATACTTCGTTAGATTTTGCTTTGACCTTTGCTCGCTTAATCATACTTAATAAAGTATTTACTTTCATATTAACATTACAAATATAATAATATTTTTTAATTAATCAACAAATAATGTTAATTATTTTAAATTATTTCTTATTATTGTTTTGTGAAATATATCTTTTTCATACCGACCAAAAAAAAAGCAAAGCAACCAAAAAAAGCGTACTTCGTTTAATGATTGCTTTACCTACTATGTTTAAGAATTAACCTACTATGTTTAAGAACCTACTATGTTTAATGAGGATCATAAATAATCCCTTCCAGGTATTCAATTCTTTTTTGTAGTCGTTCAATTCTCAATTCATAAACTTCTAATAGTTGTCTTTGAGTTTCTTTTGACATATTAAATTTTGTATTCATAATTTTAGTTTTTAGTTTAATAGCAAGATTTACAAAAATCTGAATCTCTATCTTCGCAGTAAGTTATTGTTGAGTGTTCTCCTCCACAATGTTGACATATATAAAATGTTTCTTCCATAATTTATTTATTTAGTTACAATATTGTGTTTAATTAAATCTTTAATTAATGAATTAAGATTATCACTAACATAAACTGAAATACAATCATTTATATGAGATATAATACTATCTTCATTATATTCAATAGCTTCTGAACACATATTTAATAATGTATTTCTTTGACTTTCAGTCAAATTATCATAATCTTTTATTAAAAAATCTTTTTTAGTTTCTCCTAATTCTATTTGATATTCTATCCAAGCGTGAATATCTAATCCTGTCCAATCTAATGAACAATGTTTTACTTTTTCCATAATTTTAATTGTTTTTATTTAATTCGTGATAACTTTTTTCGTTTATCCTTTTAGTAAATTTGTCTTGATCTGTTATATAATACTGATCGTTTTCTTCGATAGTATAAAGTATTTTATTTATTGTATTTATAAATTTCATAATTAATCTTTTATTGTTATGTTATAAAATTCTCCTGTTGGTGAATCGTGGTGAGATATTTTAACTTCATATTCATTATTATTAATCTTCCATAAATAAAAAGTTAGATCTGTTTGTGGTGCAATTTCATAAAATATATCCATAGGATCATTTAAAGTAAATGATATTTCTCCAGATAAATTTTGCCAACCAACATTTCTGCCATCTATAAAAACATCTTTACCTAAATGATTTTTAAATTCAGATTTTATATCTTCTTCAAAATCTTCTTTATGCCAATCAGCGTGCCAATGATTTTTATAAAAATAATCTTCTACATCATAATCCTCTATATCATTAACATCTTTGTTTTCTTCTCCTATTAGTTCCAAAAATTGATCTTTGTGTTCAATAAAATATTTAGTTTCACTATCGTAATAGTCGTACAAGTCAAATACTGCTATTAATTCTTTTTGTGTTTGTGTTTGTGTTTTCATAATTACCATATTTGTTTTTCTAATCTTATTATTTGTTTTTGTAGTTCTGATCTTTTCTTATCATCTTTTTCAAGTGATAATCGAGTTCTCATATTTACCAGCTTTGTATATAAAAAATGTTTCATATTAGTTAGGTTTATGATAAGTGTGCCACTTATCTATTATTTGTTCATTTGTACTATCATCTATATAATAAACATAATCGTTTAATTCTATATATAATGAATCTTTTGATCTTATATCTATTTTCATATTATTTATCTTTTTGTATTATGTTAGGCAAACCATTAAAGGTTTGGTATTCTATATCTAAGTCCAAAGGTACTCCACAATCGTAGCCCTCACATCTTATATTATTAATGTGGTTTAAGTGTCCACAAAAACTGCATTGTATTTGATTGTTCATATTTATTTGATTTAAGATGGTAGTCGTTGTTCTTTCTTTTGTTCTCTAAGTTCTTATTCATTTTGTGCAAAGATTATAAAGTTTGCTGAATTGATTATCTCTCCTTTTAATTGAGAGTTT
>Ga0181568_10004573_pt1 | contig 12309 bp, 8 predicted proteins | sample 101ome_20_FD_133758 | JGI IMG/M metagenome (GOLD analysis project Ga0181568, IMG submission 133758) | Coastal salt marsh microbial communities from the Groves Creek Marsh, Skidaway Island, Georgia - 101404AT metaG (megahit assembly) | ecosystem: Environmental > Aquatic > Marine > Intertidal zone... | reverse complement strand
TCCGCCTCGCCCGCTCGCGAACGCCACCGCACCCGTCCTCCCGCTCGTCCCGACGCGTCCGCGCCCCGTCCTCGCCTCCGCCGCGCGCGCGTCCCGCGCGCCGATCCACCATCTCCCCCTCCCACCGACGATCGTCGTCGCGAACGTCCGCGCGCGCGCGTCCGCTCCCCCTCTCCACATCGTCCACGCCCGTCCGCGCGCGACGACCGCGGTCGCCGTCGTCATCCCCCCCGTCGTCGTCATCGCCGCCGCCGTCGTCATCGCCGCCGCCGTCCCCGCGACGACGACGGTCGCGACCGTCGACGCGCGCGCCAAGCCTCGTCCCGCGAACGCGCGAAAGCGCATGCACGCACGGTGGCCGTCCGCGCTCACCGTCGATCGGGCTTTGTCGTCGACGCGCGCGGACCGATGACGCGACGGGACGGATGAATGAAATGCGTGGGTGAATTAATTAATTAATTAAAGTCTCGAGACGACCGCGCGACGCGACGACGCGCGCGCATCGTCGACCGCGTCGCGCGCATCGCGCGTCCGACCGTCGCGCGCGCCGCGTTGCCGACCGTCGCGCGTCATCGCGCGCGGCGGCGGTCGCCGGGACGTGGAGGCATCATTGACGGGTCGTGACTCGTCGAGGAGTCCCTCTCGCGGTCGCCTCCATCGTCCACTCGACGGTTGACGCGCGCGAGTGACGCGCGCGCGCGAGACGATCGGCGACCGACGATCGACGATGGACGGCGTCGACGAGGAGGAGGATGGGTATTTATCCGCGGGCGCGCGCGCGCGCGTGGACGCGACGCGGGCGATGACGACGACGACGCGAAAAGCGCCGCGACGAGACCGCGGGGGAACGACGAGGACGCGCGACGGTGTGCGTCTCTTGGCGAGGCCCGCGCGCGAGGTCAGGGGCGAACGGCCGAGCGAGAGCGCGCGCGATGGTGGCGACGACGACGTGTGCGCGCGGTCGCGACGACGACGAACCGATGACGACGACGGCGTCTCGGGACGGATTCGCGACGAGTACGCGCGAACGGTGGCCAAGATGAAGGCGAGGTGTGAGACGAGCGAACGGGCGTTGGTGGAGGAAAAGCGACGCGGGGAGGAGGCTCGAGAGGGGTATGAACGAGACGCGCGCGCGTTGGGTGAAAGGGCGCGGCGAATGGAGGAGGAGATTGAGAAGATGAGGCGAGAGAACGCGGCGCGCGAGGAGACGCGGACGCGGGAGACGCGCGAGGCGAGAGAACGCGAGAATGTGCGCGAGGTGGAGATGCGGGAGCGATTGGATGCGAGTGAGACGGCATTGACGCGCGCGAGGCGAGCGTTGGAGACGAGCGAGAGGGCGCGAGAGGAGAGTAAGAGACTGTTGGCTGAGGCGAACGCGCGGTGCGACGAACAAGAGGCGAGCGTGTTTCACGCGGTGAAAACGGCGGAGAGACTCAAGAGACGCGCGGAAGAGGCGGAGATTCGGGCGAAAAATGCCGAGAACGCGCTCGTGGTCAATCGAGAGAGCGATGCGATGCATAACTGCGCGTTGGTGGAGCGGGCGTCGAGGCGAGTGACGGATGAACGCGCCAAGAGCGACGATTTGGAAAAGAGATTGGCGCAGACGACGGAGGCGTTGGAGGAGTTGCGGGCAAAGATGGCGCCGAACATGGAACGCGCGCGATTAGAGGGCGCGCAGGCGTACAAAATGCGCGTCGAGACGCTGTCGTCGCATCAGGAGGATCTCAAGCGCGAGGTGGCGGCGAGAGACGCCGTCGTCGAGAGTCTTCGGGGAGAACTCGTCAAGGCGGACGCGCGTTTCAACGAGCTCAAACGCGGGGCGGAGTTTAAGATTAAGTCTCTCGAGGATCGATTCGCGGACGTCGAGCGACGATTGGCCCAAAAGGAGGCGCACGTCAAGGCGCTGACGATTGAACGCGACAGGGAGACGACGGCTCGAGTCGAGCAGACGGAGATTCTCGAGCAATCGTGCTCGAAAGACTTCGCCATAGCGTCTTTGCTCCGGCGACTCGAAGCGCACGTGTGTGAATTGCACGCGCGAGCGGACGAAGCGGCGAAGATGCTCCGCACGCAGCGTAAGGGAGACGCGACGAAGATGGTGGTGTTGAGAGCTCGAGCCCAGGCGGCGAGACGCGCCCGGGACGCCGCCAAGGCGCACGCGTCGGCGCTCGTGCGGGAGAACGAAGAGTCCTTGTTACGAATCGGTGTGATGGAGGTGCAGCTGAAAGACGCGGAGAGAATGATTGAAAACGCCAATCGCGAGTGGTTGGACGAGTGTCGACGTCGCGAGAGCGCCGAGTCCGCGGCGTCCCAGGCGGAGGGTGAACTGAGCGATGCTCACGCGAAGATCAAATCGCTCGAATCCGAGCGCGCTTCCATCGAACGCGAGAACGCGCAGTCGTTCGCGACGGCTTTGGAGCGAAACATGCACGCCGAGGTTCAAATCTCCGAATTGAACGAACGGATGGAGGCGCTCCATTTGGAACTCTACGCGGCGTCCGAGGCTTTGGTGGGCGCTCGCGAAGAGGTCAGCACGGCAACGACGCGCGAACAGACGCTTCGATGGAGATCTCAAGAGTTGGAGTGTCAAAACGACACCCTTCGCAGAACGCTCGAGGAGCAGAGAGCGTCCGCAAGCGATTACGATGACGTCGCAGCCGCCTTGGCGAAACGGGAGGAAGAATTGGCCACCGCGGAGGCTCGTGCCGCGAGACTCGATTGCGAGTTGACGGACGCGAAGATAGAGGCGCGACGCGCAAAGGAGCGCATGGTGAAGATGTGCATCGAAATGGATGAACTTCGACCAAAAGAGACGTCAACCGTCGCCGACGGCGACTTCGTCGCCGCCGTGCGCGAGGAACTGTCCAAGGAGACGATCGTCGCCCCGGGCGCCCTCGCACTCAGTCCAGATCAAGTGCTCCTTCCTCAAACCCCGGAAGAATCGGAACACGAGCCCGCTCGCGCGCATGCGCTTCCCGCCACCAACCCGTTCGCCGCCGCCGCCGCCGAGACGGGAAAGGAAAACGTCGCCACTCCCAAGGGCACGAAACCTTCCGCTCGTCCTCGCGCGCGCGTCAACGCGCCCCCTTTGTCCCCGCTTTCTTTGCTCAATATTCGTTGATTATACCAGACGAAGACGAACCAAGCAACACGCGCGCGCCTCCGACGCCTCGCGAGACTCCTCGACCCCAGACTCCGTCCCGGAACGCTCATGCTCCCTCCGGTCGGCGCCCTTCGCGGCGTCGCCCCACCCGATGAAAACCCGCCCACGACGTCTTCCGACGTCATCACCCTTCGCTCGCGACTCCTCGCCGCCTCCGTCGCCGCCACCGTCGCCGCCGTCGTCACCAATCCACTGGACGTCATCAAGACGCAAATTCAGACCAACCACGCCCTCCTGGGCTCGGACGCGATGAAGATCGGCGCGCGGGCGAAGAGGTGCCCGGTGACGTGTCCGACGACCGGGAGCGCGATCACGATGTGCGCGCCGGAGTGCGCACTGCCGACGAGGACGATGGACGTGGCGAGGACGCTGGCGCGGCGAGAGGGCGCGAGAGGCTTTTGGCGAGGCACGGGCGGTGCGCTCGTCGCGGCGTTTCCCACGGTGGGGATATATCTACCCTGTTACGATTACGCGCTGGAATACCTGGTGGAGACGATGGGGACGGACCCGAGCGTGGCGCCGTTGGCGGCGGGCGCGGGGAGCAGGACGCTGGCGGTGTTGGGATGCGCGCCGTTAGAATTGGCGCGAACGCGAGTGCTCGCGACGAAAAAAGGGAGCGAAGGCGTGTACGGACAGAGCGGCGGACGCGCGTTCGTCGGGGCGCTGCGAGCGACGGCGATTGGACGAGGTGGTGGGTACCTGGCCGCGGTTCGAAGCGCGTGGACGGGCGTGGGACCGACGTTGGCGCGCGACGTGCCGTATAGCGCCATGTACTGGTGCGCGGTGGAGCGATTGCGGACGTATTTAGGAGGCGATGAGATCGGACGACGAGGTGAACGGGCGCGAGACGAATTGGTTCGGATTAATTTCGTGAGCGGGTGCGTGGCGGGCGCCATCGTGGCGGCGGCGACGACGCCCCTCGACGTGGTCAAGACGAGAGTGCAGATACGAGACATCACTCCGAGTTTCGCGTCTTCGACAGAGAGCGCACCTGGAATATCGAGACGAGGAATACTAGGAGAGATCATCACCGTCGCGAAGACGGGAGGCGTCGGCGCGCTGTACGCTGGGTGGGGCGCGCGCGCGGCTCGAGCGGCGCCCACCGGCGCAATCGTGCTCGTCGCTTACGAATTAGTGAAAACACTCTGACGATTAGATTAGCAATACAAGCGAAAGAATAGTCTAGATTTTCTCATCACCATCCGGTGTGTGACTTTTTAACCCGTAAAGTTTGAGCGACACACGACGCACTGTCCCGTCTCCATGGAGGACTTCTCCGAGTGCATCGCTCCGCACGCGACGCACCGCACCCCGTCAGAAGATTTCGGTATGGATTCGAGCGTCGCCGCGCACATTTTCATCGGATCTTCGTCCGCGGGAATGTCGTTGTTCGTTTCACCCGCGGCGACGCACTGCTGCAACATCGCCTCGAGTTTACCGTGGCTCGATGGCGGGGAAATCTCCATGAGGCGTCGAATCATTCCACCCGCCATGCCCGCGTTGCCCGCTTTGAAATTTTTCGCGCTCCCGAATCTAAGTGCGGCGCGTCTGTGTCGATCTTCGATGTACGGAAGAGTGACGAGATGACGCGTCAGCCGAGCGCACTCGCTCGTGTTGGCGGCTAAGAACGTGGACGTGTCTCGAAGAATTTTACACGCCGTGGCGTAGGCGGAGCAATTCTTCGCGATCGGGTTCCCGCTGTGCACGGCGTTCACCGCTCCGGCGACGAACGCGAAGAGCGCTTCGCTGAGCTTGTTCGCGTCGAAGAGTTTGATCCCTCGCTCGAACTCCTTCTCTGGTTTGATGACGTCCGTATCCGGGAGCGAAATCTGCGCGAGTTCCTCGTAAAACGCCGAATCCGCCCCAAACGACTGTCGAGACAGTCCGCCTCGCGGACTGATGTGTCCCGACACTCGAACGCTCGCGGACGACGGCCCCTGCCAACGCCGCACCTTCTCATGCCCGATGTCTCGCAACGACGGTCGAGACGGGGGCGACGACGCCGACGTTCTTTCTATCGCCACGCTATCTAAACGCGTATCGTTTTCCTCTGGCGCTCCTCGTCCACCGACGATGTCGTCCAACATATCGTATGGATCGAACCCCTTCGACAGCGCTCCAGACACCGGAGGCTTACCCGCGGGCGGTGCTCTCGCCGTCGCCGTCGTCGTCTCCCCGACGCTCGCGCTCGAAAGCTGCGTCTTCAGATTAAAACCTCCTCTCGCCGCCGCCGGCTCGGTCGAAGACGCCGCCGCCAACGCCTCGAGCGCGTCTCCAATCTCCCCCATCGATCCGAACGACCCTCTCGCGCGCGGCGGCGGTGCAAACATGAAATCTTCCAACGACGCAGGGTTCGTCCGTTCTCGATCTCGCATCTCTGACAACGGTTTAATCTCGATCATGATCTTCCCCGCCGGCGCCGCCCATCCGGCGCTCGTCTCGCCCGCGTCTTCATCGTCCGAACTCTCCCCCCTCACCCCCTCGTTCGCGTACGAATCCCGAGCCATGGACGCGATGACGACGTTCCACGCCTCGACCCACGGTCGCGGTCCCACCGCGCGCGATCGCCACCCCTCGGTCGCGCGCGCCGAGCGACGACGATGGATTCGATATCGTTCGACTCGAACCGTTCGGTCGACCGCCTCCGTCTCTCTCGCGCGCCTCCGACGCCTCTCCCGCACCGTCTCGCACTTAAAACGACGACGGGCGTTCACACGACCGTCTCACGACGCGACGCCCGTCTCGCACGTCGCGCTCGCGGTGCGCGCGGCCTCGACGACGCGAAAATGCGGAGACGCGTCCCGTTCGGTCGAGTACCGGGGACGTGCGTCTCGCGACCGAGATCGATCGATCGACGGGTCGGATCGATCGATGAATCGATCGGTCGATGAATCGATCGATCCGTCTCGATCGATCGATCGATCGGTCGATCCAGGCGGTCATCGACGCGCACGCGCCCTCGCGCCCGCGCGGGGACGGGTGTCCTAGGGTTTAGATAGATGCCCACACACACCCCCACTCGCGCGCGTTCCATCGATCGCGCGACTCCGTCTCGATCGATCGATGCGATGAATCGATCGATCGATGCGATCGATGAATCGAAGCCACCGATCGATCGCATCGATGCATCGATCGACCATTCGCATCGATTCATCGATCGCATCGATCGCATCGATCGCATCGATCGCATCGATTCATCGATTCATCGATTCATCGATCGATTCATCGATTCATCGACCACGGGACCACGGGACGTCGGTATCCGATGGGTCAACTCGTTCGAACGCACCGATGAACGCGATCGGGAGGACGCGTGATCGAATCGATCGACGCGTACGATCGAATCGAATCGAATGGAATCGAACCCAATCGATCGGTCGAATCGATCGATCGATCGGTGGTCGAATCGATCGAACCCGATCGATCGAATCGATCGGTGCCTTTCGCGTCGACCAATCATCGGTGACCGACGCCGACGGAGGATGAATTCAACCTCGACCTCGACCTCGACCGGGCGTCGCGTCGCGCGGTGGCGACGGACGGACGGCGCGCGTCGGCGCGCGCGTCACCTCTCGCGCGCGATGGAGATCGACGCCCCGTCTCGTCCGGCGGGCGATGCGTCGGGGAAACGCGAGAACGTCGATCGAACGCCGACGTCGAGGTCGAATTCGTCCGACGCCACGAGATGTGATTCGGCGGCGGACGCGACGGCGGTGGTGAGGGACGAAAGGGGGACGGAGGCCGTGCGCGCGGGGAGAGGTGGGAAAAAGTATCGAGCGAGCGAAACGCGCGAGGAGCACGTGAGTAAGAAGATCAACGCCGCGAAACGACGGACGAGGAGTGAATTGAGCGTCAGTGGCGGGGGGTGGACGAAACACGGGTACGCGTACGGCGACGACGCGACGACGACGATTGGTCGATTGCGACATTTGGATACCATTGAGCGCATCTCCGTGAAGACGACGACGAAGGAAGAGTTTATCGAACGTTTCGAGCGGACGCGGACGCCGTGCGTCATCACGGACGCGATGGAGGATTGGCCGTGTTATCGAAACGACGGCGACGGGCGACGGTGGAGCCTCGACGCGCTCGACGAGAGGTTCCGCGAAGTCAAGTTTAAAGTCGGTACGGACGACGATGGATACCCGGTGAGACTGAAGATGAAATACATAAAGCATTACATGACGGATGCGGCGCACATGCGCGACGATTCGCCGATGTATGCGTTCGACGGGAGCGTTTTCGACAAGCCCGCCACGAAGAGTTTACTCGACGACTTTAAAATTCCAGATTGGTTCGAGGAGGATTTGTTCAAGCACGTGGGTGAAAAACGTCGACCGCCGTATCGATGGATCGTGTTCGGTCCACCGCGCAGTGGTTCGTCGGTGCACGTCGATCCCTTGGCGACGAGCGCGTGGAACGCGTTGATCTCCGGTAGAAAACGCTGGGCGCTGTATCCGCCGAGATCCGTGGATAAGCAAACCATCAAACCGCGCGGGATCGGTCTCGACGGTGAAGCCGTGACGTGGTTCAACAAGATGTATCCGAGAACGACGACGGAACAGTGGAAACGCAGCGGCTTACCGCCGCCGATTGACGTTATTCAACATCCCGGAGAGATTATGTTTGTACCCGACGGGTGGTGGCACGCGGTGCTCAACCTGGATCACACCATGGCGGTGACGCAAAATTTCTCCACCTCGGCGCGATTCGACGCCGTGTGGCGCATCACTCGTCGGGCTCGACCGAAAATGTCCGCTAAGTGGTTGGAAAAGTTGAGACGCGTGCGTCCGGACCTCGCCGCCGTCGCCGACGGGCAGCCTCGACGAAGCGAGGCGAGCGCGGGGGAGAAGACGAGCTCGACGAGCAGTTCCTCCACGGGGTCCAGCGACACCGAAGAAGACGAGAAGGAGGCGACGAAAATAGAGCGAGAGAGCGACGCCATGGAGATATGATGATGAGATTAAAGAATTAGCTATACAACTACACGCCCACCATTGTTTTATAAATATATTGTACATTCGAGTTGACCGAAATTTCACAGCGACAAACTAAACGACATGTCGATCTCGGTATCCGTCACGCGCTCGGTGTACGCGCTCGAGATCCCCGATTCCGCCAGGTACGCGGTGAGCGTGAACCCGAGAAACTCATTCGTCGTGACGATGCCGCGATTGATCAACTCTCTCGCGCCCCACAGTGTGGCGGGTCCGTTGACGCGCACGCGCACGCGTCTTTCGGCGTCCCCCGGTTTCGATGCTCTCAAATCGTTATCCACCGAAATCCTCAACGCGTACCCATTCTCGACGAAAACTTGCGCGAGATCGCGCATACCGACGACCGCCTCGTCCAATCGCTCCGCCCCACGCGCGTCTGTCGACACCGGTTTCGGCGCGCCTGGAAAATACGCCACGTCGAAATCCTCCCCTCTGTCGAAACCGTTCACCAATCGCTCGTAAATCTTCTTCCCACACCTCTCCGCGATCGCCTCCGGCAACAAATCGTTATCTCTCAACGACGCGTCCCGTCGCACGATCCTCGACGCGCCCTCCGCGCCCACGCGCTCCTCGAAGACGCTCGTCGATTTCGGAATGGCTCTGCCGATTGTCGCCGTCTGCACGAACGTCACGAAATCAAAATACAACGGATCCGCGATCGCCCCTTGCTCTATCCGCAACGGCTCGTACAGATACTTGTACGGCTCCCACTCGCTCGCTCTAAATTTCCAAGACGTCGCCTGAAACACATCCATCGGCAAGACGTCGCACTCGTCGACGGCTTCGTAGGACGAGCGCAAGAGACACACCGCGAACGCGAGCTCGACCTTTGGTCTCGGAAACATCACCGGTTCCGGAGGAGATCTGGAGACGACGAACGGAGACGATGGTCCCGACCCGTTCGCGCGCGTCGGGGCGTACGCGTTCGCGCGCCTCGAGGGCGTCGGGAAGACATCTTCTTCATCTTTGACGTCGTCATCATCGTCACCGACGTTCGACGCGCTCGACGGCGCGCGACGCGCGAGGACGAGCGCGAGCGGCGCGGTGGTGATAACGACGCGTCTCGTCGCTCTCGCGCCGTCGCGCGCGCTCGCGCGCGAGGCGGCGGTGGCGGCGAGGATGACCGGGGACGACCGCGCCATACTATGACGACGTGCGCGACGCTCGCGCGCGAGCTCGCGCGATGGCGCGCGACGACGACGCGAACGACGGTGCGCGCGGTGTCGAGCGGCGAGCGGCGTCTCGCCGCGCCGCGCGCGCGCGGGGCGTCCGCGGTCGCGCGCGCGCGGGATGAGGAGGGAGGCGGCGGCGGCTGGGGACGCGGATTGCGTCGCGCCACGGGACGCGAGGGCGCGGATGAGGACGACGCGCGCGCTCGTGAGGTCGAGAGGAATGACGTCGGTCGTCGCGAACGATCGAGAGGCGACCGCGGTCGCGGTGGACGAGGGGAGGAGGAGGAGCGGCGGTCGGGACGGTTCGCGGCGAGCGCCGCGGGACGCGACCGAGGACGGCGACGGGATCGAGGCGAGAGATACGATGATCGGTACGGGAACGGTGAGAATCGTCGCGGCGATCGTCGCGATCGAGGGTCGGGGCGTCGGAACGACGAGCGCGGGGCGCGCGAGCGCGGGGAGGCGGAGGAGACGGTTCGGCCGCCGAGGAGAGGACATCGAAGGTTTTACGCAACGTGTCATCCGGGGCTGGAGGAGGTGGTGGCGAGAGAGTTGGAATCGCCGATGATCAACGCGAGCGATGTCGTCGTCGGGAAATCTGGGGTATCGTTCACCGGGACGCAGAGGGTGGGGTACGACGCCAACGTGTGGTTGCGAAGCGCGGTTCGCGTGCTCGTCGAACTCAAGCGAGGATATTTGGATCCGAACGCGCGAGGGACGGAGAGCGTGTACGATTTCGTGAAAAACGCGGTACCGTGGGAAGAGGTGATTCCTGGAGACGTCGATGGACGAGGCGAAGGGTTGAGATTCGCGGTGGAGACTCGAGTGTGGGACTGCTCGCAAATTACGAGCTCTCACGCGGCAAAGATTAGAGTCAAGGATGCGGTGTGTGACGCTCTCGTGGACGCCACAGGAACGCGTCCGCCACCACCGGACAGCTACGCCACCGCGGACGTACCGCTGTACGTGACGCTTTATCGGGATGAAGTCATCATGTATCGAGACATGAGCGGCGAGTCGTTGCATCGAAGAGGGTATCGAAGCGCCATGCATCGCGCATCTTTGAGCGAATCAGCGGCCGCCGGAATGTTGAGCCTCGCGGGATGGCCCGACATGCTCGACCACTGGCGCCGAGATCCCTCTCGAACGCCTCCTCCGGTGTTGATCGATCCCATGTGCGGCAGCGGGACGTTTCTCATCGAGGGCGCTCTCATGGCAGCCAACGTCGCTCCCGGTTTGATTCGAGACGAAACCATTGGTTTCGCGTTTGAACGTTGGCCCGATCACAATCCTGAGACATACGACGAGTGTTTGGAGGACGCTCGACGAATCGGCGCGGAAACGCGGGCGTCTGCTTCGACGCCGCCGGTGATTGTCGGCAACGACATTCATCCTGGCGCGGTGACGCTCGCAGGTCAAGGGGCCGAGACAGCTCGCGTGGCGGGGATGATCGACGTCTTTAGAAACAACTGCGAGATGTTCAAGCTCGCATCCTCCACTGCGGGATCGAAGATCGACCCAGACGCACCGAAACTCGTCGTGACGAATCCGCCGTGGGGCAAGCGAATCGGGGCCGGGCAACAAGGCGGCGGGTCGCGCGGGGGTGATCGACGACGACGCGATTCCGAGGAGGAGAACGACGATTTCGATTACAAAGACAGCGAGTTTGATCGAGACACGACGGTCGGTTCCCAAGGTTTGAGCGAGGAAGAGGCGCTCGAACAAGTGTGGAACTCGCTCGGCGTTTTTTTGAAACGCGAGTGTCCCGATTCCTCCGCCTTTGTTTTGAGCGGTAACCCCGCGGTATCGCGGGCCATTCGAATGCGCGCGTCGAGAAAACACGTCGTTGGAATCGGAGGCGTGGATTGTCGCCTGCTGAGATACGACATCTTGCCGCCAAAACCGCCGGGATACTCTCCTCCGCCGCGCAGTCGAAGAGATATTTGAGGATTTTAGGTGGGATTTGAGGAATTTTTTCAATGTGATGTAAGTGTGCTGTATTACCACTTTTCAAATCGTTCGCCGTCGTGAATATCAACAGCCGAACGACACGCTGCCGCTAGAAGAATCGTTTGAATATCGCTCGCCGTGTGCTCTTACTTCAAAAAAGTACACGTCACCCACATGGCGACAAAGCTGAACAAGGCGAGGATCAACTCGGGCGCCGCTCCTTGCGGGAACAAAGGAATGTACACTGGAACGATCGATCCGACGAGCCACGCAAGAACGAGCGCGATGAGCGAATCTCTAAAAGCTTTGCCCAAAGTACCTTGACCCCCCCGCTTTTCATTCAGAAAGTAGACGCACGCCCCGAACGCGCACGCCATCTGAAACGCCGGTCCACTCGACGCCGGCGCCGCGATCGCCCATCCCGAAATGAAGACATACAACATCGTCCGACGAATCAACGTTTGTTGATCCGGTTTGGCGAACATGGCTTTGATTCTCTGCACGATCGGCGCGTCGTAATCGACCTCGTCGCCCTTCTTCTCCTTCTTCATCTTCCTAAGTCCCTTTTGCATCTTCCGCGTCGTCAACCGCTGGGAAATCACCTTATCGTACGCCGCCTCGATCGATTCCACCCCGCTCTCATCTCCGGCGTGCTCTCGAATCAAGTAATTAAACGCGCTCGACACCTCCTCGCTCGTCGCATCCGCGTCGATCCCTAACCTCTTGTACGGATCCTTCTCCTTGGTTCGCGTAAACTTGACCACGCTTCGCTTCACCGGGGTCTCACCGACGTCACCGACCATCGCATCATCGCCATCCTCGCTCGCGGCGCCGCCGTCGTACGCCGCGCCCGCGTCCGCGCGTCGCGTCGTCACCGTCCCTCGCCTCGCGCGCGTCCCGACCGCGACGGCGGTCGATCGGCGTCCCACGACCGACGCGCGTCGCACCGCGCTCGACGCACCGCGCGATGAGATGGTCATCGTCAACATGCTCGTCGTCGTCGTCGTCGTCGTCGTCGTCGTCGTCG
>Ga0181568_10004561_pt1 | contig 12322 bp, 14 predicted proteins | sample 101ome_20_FD_133758 | JGI IMG/M metagenome (GOLD analysis project Ga0181568, IMG submission 133758) | Coastal salt marsh microbial communities from the Groves Creek Marsh, Skidaway Island, Georgia - 101404AT metaG (megahit assembly) | ecosystem: Environmental > Aquatic > Marine > Intertidal... | reverse complement strand
GCTGGTGCTTCTTCTGTTACTGGTGCTTCTTCAGCTGGTGCCTCTTCTGTTACTGGTGCTTCTTCAGCTGGTGCCTTTTCTGTTACTGGTGCTTCTTCAGCTGGTGCCTCTTCTGTTACTGGTGCTTCTTCAGCTGGTGTAGATTCTAATTTTATTGGTGATTGTTGTGTCATTATATATAAAAAAAAAATTATTTTTAAGTATTTTATATTAAAAATAATTTATGTTTAAAATTTAAACCATCATAATTTGGTTTTTGTTTAAAAAATAAGTATTAACAACCCATACAAGTAAAACAAGTACTACAGCATGTACTACTTGACCCATCATAGTAGGATGACCGGCTTCATCAACTAATTCTAAATCGGGTAAGATAGTTCCAAGTAAACCAGATGTAAATTCATACATTTTTTGGTGTGAAACAAGCATAAATAAAAGGCCTAAGGCAAGCATTGGGGCAAGAGTATCCATATCCATTATATATTATATAATATATTTTTTTTTTAAATTAAATTTAAATTTTAATTAAATTATAATAATTTATTTTTAAAAGAATAATATAAAAATATAACAAATAAAATTAAAATACTAAATTTTGATATTAAATTTGTATTAATATTATTTTTTTTATTTATATTTAAACCACCTTTTATTTTTTTTTCTTTTTTATTACATTCATTTATTATTGAATAATAATTTAAATTATTTTCATTTAAAAATTTATTTGTTAAAGGTCCAGGAGTTTTTATAATTTCTATTAAATTCTCATACATATTTTTAATTGGAAATTTTACATTAACAGTTCTTGAATTTATTTCTCCTAAATATAATTTAAAATCTTCATTAATTAATATATCATATCCTAATAATTTATAACATTTAAAATTTTTTATTTTATTATTAACACATACTAAATCATCTATTGTAGCCCTCATTGTTGTTTTTACAATTTCATTAATTTGTTTTAATACTTTTCTATAATTTTTTAATCCATATTGTTCTATTAATTTGTGAGGATATAATCTCATTTGTTCCCAAGAATCTCCACCAGATAAATTAGAATCATCATCTAATATTTCTTTATTATATTCTTTTGTTGATAAAAATATATATCCTTTATTATAAATTAATACTTGAGTATATTTTATAGTTTTAATTAATAATACATATATTCTAAAATGCATTTTTTTATTATCTATTTTTAATGGATTATCAATATAATCTTGAATTATCCATTTATTATTAACATATTTATCAATCCATTCTACTAATTTTTCGTAATTATTTACTACATGAATACCTGCTCTAAATGACGCATTTTCCGGTTTTACTATCCATTTTTTTTTATTTATAAATAATTTTCTTAAAAATTTTTCATCCATATTATTTTTATGAATTAAATATGTTACAGGTATATAATCTGGTACTGTTTTATTATTATTTTTACACCAATCTATAAAATGTTTATATTGATACCATTTATTACCTAATATTCCTGTTTGTTTTAATTGACTAACTATATTACATTTACCATAATTAAAACGATATACATAATCAATATCACATAAATAATTATTTACAGAATCATTTGAATCCTTATTTAAATTCTCATTTTTTAATTTTTCATCAATTATATCACCAAAAAATTTATTTTTATTTGTATATTTATCCATTTATTATACTATTTAATACTAAATTTTTTTTCAATTAAATTAATTTTTTATAAATTATAAATTTTATCAAATTATTTAAAAACTATATTTTATTATATTTATATAAATGATAATAAATAATATAAATAAATTTTCAAAATGCGGTTTAAACGCTTCAAGAATTAAATCTGTTATTTTAGATTTTAGTGGAACTACAGTAGATCCATATGTAATTGCACCAGCTATTACATTTGTAGAAGTATTTAAAAAACACGGTATTTCTATTAATATGGAACAAGCACGTGCACCAATGGGACTTCGTAAGGATATTCATATAGAACAAATACTAAAAAATCCTGAAATATCCTATCAATGGAGTGAAGTATATAATAGACCGTTCAATAAAAATGATATTACCAATATTTATAATGATTTTATTCCACTTCAATTAGATTGTTTAGCCAAATATAGCAATTTAATTCCTGGTACAGAAAATTCATTAAATAAATTAAAAAAAAAATATGATTTATCTATTGGTGTTACCACCGGATTTAATCAAGAAATGTGTGATATTATTGTAGATAATACAAAAAAACAAGGTTTTATTCCTGATTCATATGTTGGTGGTGATGCTATTTCTAATAATATGGGTTTTAGACCATCTCCTTTTATGATTTATGAAAATATGAAATTATTAGGAACATGGCCCCCTAAATCTGTCATTAAAGTTGATGATACTGTTTCTGGAATTGAAGAAGGAATTAATGCAGGATGTTGGACTGTTGGTGTATATAAATATGGTAATTATGTAAATCTTTCTTCTGTAGATGAAGCCAAAATTATAAATAAAAATGTTCTTAAACATAAAGAAGAAGCATCAAAAAATAAATTATTAGAATCTGGTGCAGATTTTGTTATTCCTGATATTAGTTATTTAGATGAAGTTGTTGAAATCGTTAATTCTAAATTAAATAATAATGACAAAATTACTAAAAATTATTCATATAAAGGTCAAGAAGAATTAGGTTTATGGTAAAATTAATTTATTATAAAATATAAATATTTTTTCTTTTTTATTATTTTTTTTTTATTATAAAATTTATATGGCCCCAAAAAAAAACGCATCTGGCGAAATTGTATTTAAAGATTATCCTGATTTTCGTCCTAATTTAACTCCACGTCAAATTTTCAAATTAGGTAGTTTTGGAGGCACCTATTGGAGACCTATTTATTCCGCTGTTACAAAAAAACATTATAACAATAAACACAAAAAATATCCTAAATCATGGTGGAAAAATATTCCTGAAGATCATTTAACACGAGATTGGGAAGATTATGATAAATCTATTAATAAATATAATGTAAAAGTTGGCACTACATTAGAATTTTGGCAACAAAAAAAATGGATTACCAAAAATCATCCATATGGTTGGGTTCAATGGTATTGTGATTTTTATAATGGTAAACGTGGTGAAGATGATGAATGGCAAATAAGTAGATGGAAAAAAACCGCAGGTCCTAATAGTCGTTTTAGAAAACAATTAATTAATATGTTAAAAAAAAAACGTAAAAAATATAATGATTTTACAATTAGTCCAAAAATTAGACAAACTCTACAACATTGGGCATATGTTTTAAAAAAACGCGATCTTAATTAATTATTAATATACTAACTAAAAATCCATATAAATATTGTAATAATTTATTTAATGTATGTTTTAATGAATTCCCTTTTTTTATTTTAAAATCGTAAATAAAAAAACGCACATTAAATATAAGTTGAATAAATTGATATAATATTATTAGTAATATTAATATATATTTATATTTTATTAATCCTACAAAAAAACCTATTAAAATATGATTTAATATATAAATATTAGTACAATCTTTATTATAATTTTTATTCATATATAATAATTATTATTTTATTTTATAATCTTAAAAAAATAAATTTTATTATTAATATAATGGATGATGTCATTGTTTTTTTAAAATGTATTTTTAATACAGTATTTTGTTGTTTTTGTTGTTATGATTAATTATAATGTATTCATTTTTTCAAATTTAACCATATTATCATATGATAAATTCATTAATATTTTATTAACTACATATGTAGATTCATATTTTTCCTTAATATTATCTATATCTTTATCATTAAAAATTTTATTTATAAATATTTCAAATTGGTCTTCACTCCAACAAATATCTTTAATCCATTCTAATAAGTCTCTTTCTAATAAATTATAAATATAATCAATATTTAATACATTATATTTATTTTTATAATAATCTATTATACAATATATTTTATTTTTTTTTATACCCTTTTCTATTAAATATGGTGCTACATTATTCCTGAAATATTCTTTTGTATTATTCATTAAATGTACTGACATTAAATCTTGTATATCACGTGGCATTTTATTATAAATTCTCCACCCACGATTGCTATTCATTTTCTGTTTTACAGATAATAAAAATTATGATTAGTAAAATCAATTTACTTTTATATAAATCTATATTTCTGAAAAATTAACATGTCCTATTTTCCTTACACCTAATGGTTTCTTATTATATTTTTTTATTTTTATTTCATATTTTTTTTTATTATATGTAAATATAAAATGGACTATAAAAAAAAATATATAAAATATAAACAAAAATATAAAACTATAAAATATGGTGGTTCAATACATAGTAAAAATAGTACTACATATAAAAAAAATGGAAGTAATAATCCTATTAGAAGAAAACCTCCTCCTCCAGATGTTCATATATCAAGTATTATGTTTTCCGATTTTGAAGATTATAAAACAACTATGAACTTATTTTATGAACTTAGTCAACTAAATTTAGAAGCGGAAAAATTACATCAAGAAATATTAGATGCTGGATTTCATTTATTTAATCTTACTTATTATTCATGGATTTGGACAGTTGGTGATAATCATCAATTTGCTGATATGAATAAAGGATACAAACAATCTACAGAAAAAATACTATGGGAACCATCGGGTGTACGTAAGCCTCAAGAATGGGACAAAACTTCTAGCGAAGTAATGAAAAAATCTAAAGTCAAATTTGCTTTTCTAAGTAATCAAAAAAGTAATGGTCCATCAGGTTATTGGTTATATGATAAATCTAGTGAAAAAAAGGCTGATGAGTATGTGGAGATTTATAACAGACAGAACATACGCTTGGATAGGGATAAATGTATTGAACTTTTAAATAAAATAAAGAGTCATCACAATAAATTCAAAGATTTTTTATGTAAATATGATATAGATATTTCACGCTCTATTCCATGGTCTGGGACGTGGGGATACATACAAGGTCATTATATATTAGGTCAAGATCCTCAAGTATATAAACCAGGAGCCAATAATGAAAAAATACATGTTCTTCCACATTTAGTATTTCATAATCCGGAATATTGGAATGATACGCAATATGAATGGTTAAAAAAATTAAATAACTTTTTTATGTATGAAAAGAAAAAAGAATTATATGAAAGTTATTGTAATTTAAGATCGTGTGATATGCAGGATTTTATAGAACAATAAAAAACTATATTTCTGAAAAATTAACATGCCCTATTTTTCTCACACCCAACGGTTTCTTATTATATTTTTTAACTTTTATTTCATATTTTTTTTTTATTTTTTCATAAATTTTTAATATATCTTCTTCTGTTTGCAAATTACTTATCATATTATACATATATCCATTTTTAATAAAATTTAACTTTGGTATTTCTAAATCTAATATACTACGTAAATGTAATTCAAACTGTGATATATTACAACAATCTATACTAATATGATATGTATTATGTACCCGTAATGCTATTTCATTTATATATATTTCATTATTATATTCAAAAAATTCACAGCATATTACACCTTTTGTATCAAATAAATTTAATAAATTTTCATATACTTTTTTTATTTTTATTTTTATATCTTTTTTTATATTATCATTCTTATATTCTGTTTTTATTAATATATTATTTTTATGTATATTTTTTACTGGTTCATAACAATTTATTATTCCATTATTCCTACATCCTCCTATAGATAATTCATTCTCAAAATTTATATAATCTTCCACATAATAATTTTCAATTATATCTTTATTAGTTTTTATAAAAATCTCTAATTCTGCGCTATTTTTTATTACTATATTTCCACGACCATCAAATGAACCACGGCGCGCTTTTAATATTATTGGATAATTATATTTTTCTATAAAATTATATATATCAGCTTCGGTATTTATAACACTATATGGACCAACACTTAAATTATTTTTTGTTAAAAATTCTTTTTGAATAAATTTATCTTGGACTATCTCCAAATATTTTATATCTGGATATATTGGTTTTTTTACTTTTTTCAATATATTTATATCTATATTCTCAAATTCATATGTTATTATATCACATTTTTCACTAAATTTTATTATATTTTCCAAATTATATTCACCATATATTATATCTACTTTATCCATATCTTTTAAAAGATTACACGGTATATCAAATTTATCAGAAAATATATAAATTTTTTCTATACTGTTAAAAATATTTTTATCAATATTTTCACCCATCATATATGCTAATTGACCTCCTCCTAATATTCCTATTTTCATTTTAATTAAATTATTTTATTAATAAATTTTTATATATATTACATAAATATTACGTTTAAAAAGTAAAATATATATAATTTTATATATTTATTATGTGTGGTATATTCGGTATGATTTCTAATGAAAATCTTCATATAAATTTATTTATTTCTATATTAGAACAATTAGAACATAGAGGTAAAGATTCATATGGTATTACTTTTATTACACATGATAATAAAATAGAAAGAATAAAATCCATAGAGAAAATTCAAAAATATAGTAGTAAAAACTATAATAATATAAAACTTGGTATAACACATAATCGTTATTCTACTACTAAAAATAAATCTCCACAAGCTTTTTTAGATGAAATACAACCATTACATTTTAAAAATAATTTTATTGAATTTGATTTAATCCATAATGGAAATATAGCTAATATACATAAATATATTTCATATGATACTAATTTATCTGATACCCAAAATATTATTACATTTTTTAATAATGCCACCTCAACCACATTTGAATCATTATTAATTGATTTTATAAATACTATTCATTGTTCTTACAATATTATCATTTTATTTCAAAATTCATTATATGTATTACGAGATAGATATGGATATAAACCTCTTTTTCTTGGTACTATTAATAATCAATATTGTGTTAGTTCGGAAGATTATATAACTAATTTTAATAAAATTCGTGAGGTAAATCCTGGTGAAATAATAAAAATTACTGAAAAAAAATATGAAACTATTTATCAAAAAAATAATTTCATAAAAACAAAATGTGTTTTTGAATATATCTATTTTATGAAGGAAAATTCTACATATAATAATAAATCTATTTATAATATTCGTAAAAATTTAGGGCAAAAATTAGCTTCATTAGAAAAAAAAAAATTTAACCCATTACATACTGTTGTTGTTGGTAGTCCAAATACTGCAATTCCTATGGGTATTGGTTTTGCTGAATATTTATATTTAGACTATATACAAGTATTACAAAAACATAGTGATTGTGGTCGAACATTTATTTTAAAGGATCAAAATAGTCGTATTGATTATTGTAAAAAATTTATATTTAATACAGAAAAAATAAAAAATAAAACTATTATTTTAGTAGATGATAGTTTAGTTCGTGGAAATACAATTCAAAGTTTATCTCATATGTTTTATGAAAATGGTTGTAAGGAATTACATATTCGTATTTGCAGTCCTGAATTAAAATTTCCCTGTTATTATGGTATTGATATTCCTACACAAGAAGAACTAATTATAAATAATTATACTATTCCTGATATAGAAAAAAAATTTAATTTATCTTCATTACGATATATAACAATTGAAAAAATGTTAGAAGTATTTGGAAAAAATAATGATTTTTGTTGTGCCTGTTTTAATGGAGAATATAATAAAGAATTAGATTGGTAGATAGTGTAATTATTTAAATTTTTTGTTTTATATATATATATATATATATATGAAAATAAAAGTATTATTTTTTATAGTATTATTATTATTATTAATAAATATATGTGAAAATAGAAATAATATTATATTAGGAGGAAAAAAATTATATATAACAACAGAAATAATAAAAAAAACTGTAGATAAATTACAATTAAAATATAAAATATATAATCATAATACTATAGAAATTTACCATAAAAATAAAGTAATAAATTTTATAAAATATAGAAATAATATAAATAAAAATAAAATTAAAATGACTTATAATAAACCTAATGTAAATAATTTATTAAAAAAAAATAATGTAAAAATATCAAATTTTAAAATTTTTAAACATCCCCAAACAATGAGTGATATAGATTTTATAGTAAGTAATCATAAAAAAAATTATCCATTGGTTGTAAAACCAACTGATGGTACAGGGGGTGTAGGTGTTCATGTAAATATATTAAATAATATTGAATTAAAAAATATATTAGTAAAATATTTTTATAATAAAAAAATTTTGAATAGTTCTAATACAACTTTAATGATAGAGGATTTATTAGAAGGTAATGATTACAGAATATTATGTTATAAAAATAATATTATAGATATAGTACAAAGAATTAAACCATATATAATAGGTAATAATAAAAATACAATAAAAGAATTAATAGATTTAAAAAATATTGAAAATAAGAGAAAAGGAATTTATAGTATTAAATATAAAAAAAAAATATTAGATGAACAAAATTTATGTTTAAATTCAATTTTAAAAAATAAACAATATGTTATTGTTAATAATGTATCTAATTTTCATCAAGGTGGTATTTTAAAAAGAATAAATATAAAAAATGTTCATATTGATAATATAAATATGTTTAAAAAAGTAAATAAAATTCTGAATTTAAATTTATGTGGTATAGATTTTATGATAAATGATATATCTAAATCATATAAAATTCAAAATACATCTGGTATAAATGAAGTAAATACTAATCCAAATTTTGATATTCATTATTATTGTAATAATACAACTTCTCAATTAGAAAAATTTTTTCATTTATATTTTGATATATAATATAAAAATTATAATTATAATAGCATATAATATAATATTTTTAAAGTTAATAGTATATGTACCACCTATTATTATATTTTTACACTCTAAATATTTAAATACTTTATCAAATAAATTATTAGCTTTTGTTGTATTTTTTTTTGGATATTTATTTATAAAATTATTAATTGTAGGTTTAGGTATAAAACCTAATTGGGGATATATTATACAAGGTAAATATTCAAATTTATATTTTTTTGTTTTTTTATTTATTATTATTTTAAGAATCATAGTATCTCTTACACCTTTTTTTTTATAATGAGAATCAAAAATAAAATTACCTAATGAATAAAATACATAACCACTTCTATTACCTATATCTATTTTTTCCATATTTTGTATTACATGTGGATGATGTCCTATTATTATATCAACACCATTTTTTATCATTATTTCAGCAATATTTTTTTGTTTATTATTATTTATAAATTTATATTCTGTTCCCCAATGTATTGTTACAATTAATAAATCACACATTTTTTTTAATTTTTCTAGTAAATATTTTGTTGAATCATTATAAACATATATACCATCATTATTTTTTAATCTTTTAAATAATCCTGATAAACCTATTACTATTATTTTACAATTATCTATATTATAGATTTTATATGGTTCTTTTTTTTTACCTATTATATTAAAATTATTTTTTTCAAGTATATTTATTGTATCATTTATACCAATTAAACCATAATCGTTTGAATGATTATTGCTAATATTTATAGTATTTAATCCACTATATTTTAAAGCTTCTATAGACTTATTCTCAGCACGAAAACTAGGACCACCACTATTATATAATTTATTATTAGTATTATCAGAAATAATACTTTCTAAATTACCTATTGATATATCTGAATCACTAATATATTTTTTTACATATTTAAAAATATTATTATATTCATCATTTTTACATTTTTTTATATAGTCTTTTATATCTCTTGATAAATTAATATCTCCTACAGCAGTTATAACTATGTTATCCATATTAATTAATATATATATATATATATTATTTATTAAAATAATGATTTCATTAAAATTATTTCGTCTTCTTGAACTTTTATTATATCATTTGATAATTTTTTTATTTTTTTATTTTTTGTATTTTTATTAATTTTATGTGATGTTGTTAATGCTGTTGAATGATGACTAATCATTCTTTTTAACCATTCCTTATCATTTACTAATAATTGACTTCGTAATAATAATACACACATAATCGATAATATAATACCTATTATAAATATTTTAGTATTAAAATGTCCCATTGAAAAATAATGTACTATTTCATGACTCCAAATCATATTTGAGGCCATTAATAATCCTCCATAAAATAATGTTAATGATATATATAAATCATTGAATCTATATGCTAACATATTCATTGGATTAAATAACATACCTACTATTACCATTATAATAAACTGAATTATATGATATTTTGTCATAATATACTTAATTAAAATATTTAAAATTGATTTTTTTTTTATTATTTTCTAAAATGAATAAACAAGATATTCAAAAATCTCTTGAAGAAAAAGGTTATTGTATTATTGAAAATGTTTTAAATCCAAATGAAATTTTTAAAGCAAAAGAACTATTCCATAATTGGTTTGAATCTGTACCTAATTTAGATAAGTTCCATACAAAAATGAATCCACATGGTATTTTTAAATATCATCAAGTAGCTCATCAAGAATTTGCATGGTATTTACGAACTTTACCTCAAATTAGTCAAATTTTTGCTGATGTATGGGATACAAATACTAATAATTTAGTTTGTGGATTTGATGGTGCTTGTTATATGGATAAAGGAATTAAAAAAAATACAAAATGTTGGACTCATACAGATCAAGCACCAAAAAACAAGGGACTATTATGTTATCAAGGTGTAGTATCTTTAACAAATAATAAAGATAATTCATTATTAGTATATGAAGGAAGCCATAAATTACATGAAGACTATTTTAAATCAAAAGGATTAGAAAAGGACTCTAAAAATTGGCAATTAATTGATATTGAATATTTAGATAGTATTAAAGATAAAAAAAAATTACTTGAAATTCCTGCAGGTTCATTAGTTTTATGGGATTCTCGAATTTTTCATCAAAATATTGTATCTAATTCAGATGAAGAACGATTAGTTCAATATATTTGTATGAAACCTAAAAATAGTCGTGATAATTCTGTATCTCAAACAAAAAAAAGATTAAAATATTTTAAAGAATTACGAACAACAAGTCATTGGCCATATCCAATTAAAGTAAATAGTCTTCAACCAAGAACTTTTGGAAAAGATGAATATTTAATTGATTATAATATATTATCTAAACCAAATCTTGAACCATATATGGAGAAAATTAAAATTTTAATTTAATAAAATATACGTAAAAATAAACTTTCGTGATCCCAATTTATAAGTTGTTCTAAATTTTTTTTATATAAATGTTTATTATTTTCATAAAATAATATTACTTTTTTCTTATAATAATTTTCAAAATAATCATATACATTTTTATATGATGATACATTTTTTATAAAAAACGATTTTATTTGCATATTATTAATTACAGCCATTATATATAATTCTTTTACAAACATATTATTTAATTTCTATTTTTTTTTAAAATACTTTTAAAAATTTTATTTTTTTTTAATTTTATAAAAAATTTCATATGAAAAAAAAATTTCAAAATACTTTTTAAAATAAAAATTTCCCCCCCCTTTTCAAAATTACTTAAAAATTACTTAAAAATTACTTAAAATTACTTAAAAATTACTTAAATTTTACTTAAAAATTCCTTAAAAATTACTTAAAAATTACTTAAAAATTACTTAAATGTAAGTATTTAAAAATAATTATATATTATATAGTATAATATGGTAGAATATATATGTAATCGTTGTGGTTATAATGCAAAACAGAAAATAAATTTAATGCGACATTTAAATCGTAAAAATATATGTAGTCCATTACTGGAAGATATTAGTATAGATGATGTAAAAAAATATTATGGATTTATTAAACAACATGAAAAACCAGTTTTAGAGCAGGTAAAACCAGTTTTTGACAGTTTTTCAAAACCAGGTAAAAACCAGGAAAAACCAGCTTTTCAAAAAATCCGAACAGGCAAAAACCAGGAAAAACCAGCTTTTTTAGAAAAAAAAAAAATAATTTGTGAATTTTGTGACAAAACTTTTACTAGAACATATGGACTGACATGTCATTTAAAAAAATGTAAAAAAAAAATAAATCAGGAAATGGTAATAGAAGAAAAAAATAATGAAATTAAGGAATTGAAAGAAATGGTTGAAAAATTATTAATAGAAAATAAAGCATATACAAATATTACAAATAATACAAATAATAGTCATAATACAACAAATCATACAACAAATAATATAATCAATATTAATAATTATGGAGATGAAGATACTAAATATATTACAAG
>Ga0181568_10004559_pt1 | contig 12323 bp, 8 predicted proteins | sample 101ome_20_FD_133758 | JGI IMG/M metagenome (GOLD analysis project Ga0181568, IMG submission 133758) | Coastal salt marsh microbial communities from the Groves Creek Marsh, Skidaway Island, Georgia - 101404AT metaG (megahit assembly) | ecosystem: Environmental > Aquatic > Marine > Intertidal zone... | reverse complement strand
TGTCACCTCAATAAGTCATTGATAATAAAAAACCTTATATCAGTTTGGTTGCATCCGGGTGCACCATTTTCCTTACTTTTTCTGAATAAATTAAATGATAACAGTGGGTTGGACCATTTATCGGGACCGCTTTCGGGACCACTTGGGTGGGTTTTGTGGGAGAGAATTCAATGCGGTCTCGATTTAATCAAATAGTATAAAAAGACCATTATGCTTAATCGTTGTGAAACTATTGGTCAAAATTCTTATATTAGAATGCGTGTAAAATAATATACTTTCAAAAGGACATTAGTAAAAATAATATTCTAGAAATAGCATCTAAATACCTCTTTACATAGAACAATATTCTACTTAGTGGAAATTTTTTAATATATGAAGGAATTCTCCATGAAACTAATTGCTACTATTTTTGCGCTCACTTTAAGTTTTACGGCTTGTGTTAATGCAAGCACTTACGGGCCGCTTGTGGACGTAAACGATCTTTCAGCGTCGCTAGATAAGGTTAATCCTACTCTGCTGGATATTCGAAATAAGGGTTATGACGATTCTCATGTCGACGGGGCACTATGGGCTCCTTACAAGATCTTCCGAGGGCCAAAAATAAATCCCGGTGAACTCGTCGATATTGAAGCTCTCGAGGCGAGTCTTGAGTTGCTCGGTCTCGAATATTACGACCCCATTGTCATCATTTCTGAGGGTGATACCAACTCGGACTTTGGTGCAGCGGCACGTGTCTACTGGACACTCAAGTCGACTGGATTCAAAGACCTCACTATTCTTAATGGTGGAAGGATTGCATGGAAAACTGCTAAGCTACCTATGAACAACACAGTTGAAACTGCGACGCCAAGTAATCTGGAGCTGAGCTTTGACGATAAATGGTTTGCGGATACAAACGATGTGGCGTCCATTGTCCAAGACAACTCACCTGGAGTTTTAGTAGATGCACGTTTGATTGAATTTTATGAGGGTGATAAAAGTCACAAAGCGGCCAAACGTCCAGGTACTTTGCCTGGGGCAATCAACCATTCTTATGCGTCATTCTTTGAAAAAGACGCTGCCGCCATTTCTCCAATCAAGGATGTTAACTCTTTGAGATCAACATTGGGTCTAGGAGGTGATGAAGAGGTAATTTCGTTCTGCAACACTGGCCATTGGGCGGCCACGCATTGGTTTGCCTTATCTGAACTTGCGGGCCTTGAAAACTCCAAGCTTTATGCGGCCTCAATGGTTGAATACTCGAATTCTGATCTTCCAATGGAGAACACGCCTGGGATTATAAAGAATATTCTTCGTCAAATTGGCTTCTAATATGGTAACCCAGGGAATAGGTGAGGGGGTGCCGCCTCCTCGCCCAATTTTAAAGTATTGCGGACTAATCTTTATCGCTTTGCTTTCCGTTACTATTGTATCTGCATTAGCGGGCTTACGCTTTGGGTTTATGCTCGCCATAGGTCTAGGTTTTGGTATCGTGTTGGAAGGTTTACGCTTTGGCTTTGCCGGACCGTGGCGAGCAATGATCCTTAGACGAGACCCATCTGGGCTTTGGGCTCAGCTTCTTTCAATAGGTTGTGTAACTTTATTCGCACTCCCGTTGATTGCTGTTTATCCTGGTGAATTAGTTGGAGCTTCCGCACCGGTTGGTTTTTCTATGGTTGCAGGTGCGTTTATCTTTGGCGCTGCGATGCAGGTAGTATTGGGTTGTGGTTCGGGCACACTTGTAAATGCGGGCTCTGGAAATCTTGTTTCGTTAGTTGCGCTGCCCTTTTTTGCCACAGGCAGTTTTGCAGGCGCCTATCATTTAATTTGGTGGACCGAGTTAGGAACTTTGTCGGTTTTAAGTGTTAGTGGTTTATCAGGTGCTATAATAACTCTTTGCGGGCTTAGTGTGGTTGCAGTTATCGCCTGGGTTCTAGCTCGGCCGGAAAACCGCAAACTTCCTCGGCGATTGGTTATTGCAGCCTTGACACTCTCACTATTAGCAATTCTGAATCTTGTTGTCGCCGGACAGCCCTGGGGTGTAGTTTATGGCCTTGGACTTTGGATTGCTAAGCTAGCAACAGCTTTGGGCGCAGACACATCTGCTTCTGTATTTTGGAGTACTTCAGCAAGTATCGAACGAGTACAAAACAGTATTCTGACAGATTATACTTCGCTTACTAATATTGGTATAATCTTCGGTGCTTTCCTAGTGGCTCATTGGCGAAACAATGAATTGTCAAAATGGCTTCCCAAATTGAATATGCGTGCCTGGATTGCAACTGCATTTGCTGGATTTCTCATGGGTTATTCTGCACGGTTGGCTTTTGGGTGCAATGTTGGTGCTTTCTATTCTGGTATATCAACTGGAAGTCTACATGGGTGGGTTTGGTTTGTTGCGGCTTTTGTCGGGTCTGTTCTTGGTGTGCGTTTGCGACCAATATTAGGCTTCGAGGCAAAAGCATGAATCGATCCACTGTGGCTTTAATCACGATCCTAACTTTATTAGGACTTGTTAGCCTAGACTTGGTTTTGAGCCCGCCAAACCCATTTCATGCACCTCCAGTTTTGAGTTTAGGTTCTGGCTTGACGCCCGTCGGTGGGTTCTGTGGGTTGCTGCCTAATTGACACAAAAGTATAGAGCGAAAAAACAACGGCAGCCTGAAGTATTTTAACCGAAAACATGGTTACCTGTTTTCTGTGATTGTTAGGTTGACCTTAACTTCTGAGGCAAGATCACAAAAAGACATTTTTAATGACCAGGACCACTTTCGGGACCACTTAGTCAGTTTTGGCGAGAAAGCGTCAGGAGTAGACTGTCCAGTGACTTGAATTTCTCCAAACTAGGAGTGACAATCATCATATGGATGCAAAGATACCAAACGCCCTGCCTATGTCTTTAGACGTCAAATGAGTCTTATCGCTACAAGAGGAAAGTCCCCAAGAAGCTGAGGCATCTAATCGGAAAAGATACACTCTATCGCGGGCTGGGAGTGAGCTACTCAGATTCGTGAGGAGTTTTTAGCCGCATTGGCCTAATTTTTTTTGCGAGTTATGTGGCTCAGTTAGAGCTAATATGTTTAACAGTTACTGCATATTTTTATCAAGCGACATGGACGCTCTTATGACCCAGATATCAGATGTTCTCCTAGACGAAATCCGCAATCAGTTTGATCAGGTGGATACATGCCCAGAACAGGGTAATCGGATTTTCTTTGAGAACGCGGGTGGCGCTCTGAAGTTGAAAAGCGTGATGGAAACGTCTTTGCGCTTTGCCGCTATTCCTGACAATCAGGGGCGCGACAACCTTGGTAGCCATGCGTTGGTTGCAACGATTGATCGTGCCAAGGCAGATATGGCTGAGTTCATGAACGCACCGGGTGGTCAGTTCTTTGTCGGCGAAAGCGGGACCGAGCTGCTCTTTCGTCTGATCATGAATGCCTGTCTTGATGCTGGAATAGGCAAGGCACTTGGTTCGACCCTTGAACATCCTGCTTCACGCTCGGCCATGGCTCGTTGGGCGCGTATCGTGGGGCAAGAACACGTTCTGATCCCTCATGATAACTTGACCGGCACAGTCAACGCAGCGGCTTTTGAAGAAGCTGTGACCTCGGACACCAAGGTTGCCACCATTGTGCATACATCACCTGTGACTGGTATAGGTGTCGACGTGGCGGCGATTTCTACGGCGATCCGGGCCGTCGCGCCTGAATGCTATATTATTGTAGATGGAATTCAGCACGCTGCCCATGGTCGTATTAATCTGTCGGATTATGACGTGGATGGATATGTGATCTCGCCCTATAAAGTTTTCTCTCGCCATGGTTATGGTGTTGCCTGGATTTCTGACCGTCTGACCGGGGTTCCCCACAATTCATTGATAGATGGACCAGCAAACAACTGGGAAATGGGGACCCGCGACACAGGCGCCTATGCTACCATGTCCGATGTCGTGTCCTATTTCGAATGGCTTGGCAGCCAGGTCAGCGACATGCAAAGCCGGAGTGATAAATTCCTGGCCGCGGGGCAGGCCATCCATGCGCAGGAAAAATCCCTGACTGATGCGATGATCCATGGCACCGGCAACCTGGACGGACTGGCCGATATGAACAACGTCACCATTCTGGGCGGCATCGATAATCCAAAGCGCGAAGGTCTGGTGTCCTTACGGGTCGAGGGCGTGCCCTCGGTCGATGTGGTCAAGCGGCTAAATGAACAGTGCATCCGCACCCATCTACGCAAGGCAGATCACTACTCGGGCAATATCCTCGCACCGCTGGGCTATGACAGCTGTGTGCGTGTGTCCATGTGCCACTACAACTCTCTGGGTGAGGTCTCCAGCTTCCTTGCCGCCATGAAAGAACTAGTGGCCTGATGCCCGTTTAGAAAGGATTCATTAATGAAAAATCATGCACAGGCAGTTGTGATCGGCGGTGGGCTTGCGGGCTGCTCGATCCTATATCATCTGGCGAAACTTGGCTGGACTGATTCGATCTTGCTAGAACGCAACGAGCTGACCTCAGGCTCGACCTGGCACGCAGCCGCCAATATCCACGGGCTGCATGATAACAACAATATTACCCGTATCCAGCATTATACGATGAATCTCTATAAAGAGCTGGAGCAGGAAACCGGCCAAAGCTGTGGCATCTTTCAGCCCGGCTCGCTCTATCTGGCGAAGACTGAAGAGCGCGAACACCAGCTGCGCCTGCAAGAGGCTAAGGCTAAATTCTACGGTCTGAATTTCTACGAGGTCAGCCGCAAAGAGGCCCATGAGTTACATCCGCTGGCTCAATTTGATGACATTCGATGCATTATGTATGAACCCGATGGCGGCAATGTGGACCCCTCGGGCGTGCCTCATGCTTATGCTGCAGGCGCACGCAGCATGGGCGCTACGATCGAGCGGTTCTGCCCGGTGATTGGCACGCATCAACAGCCTGACGGCTCCTGGATCGTGCGCACTGAAAAGGGCGACATCCATGCGCAATGGGTTGTGAATGCCGCTGGTCTCTGGGCGCGCGAAGTGGCTGCATTGGCGGGTCTAACCCTACCTTTGCAACCAACCGAGCACCAGTATTTTGTGACCGAAACCATAGACGAGATTGAGAAACTTGGCCGTCGCCTGCCCTCGATTGCGGATCGGGATGGCGAGTATTATTTCCGTCAGGAAGGTAATGGGCTGCTCATTGGGGCCTATGAAAAGGACATGAAGTTCTGGGCCGAGGACGGCACGCCACTGGATTTCGCCCATGACCTGTTTCCCGATGATCTGGATCGGATCATGGAGAACGTGATCCGCGCCACAGAGCGCGTGCCAGTGGCAGCCAGTGCCGGGATCAAGCGAGTGATCAACGGCCCAATGATCTGGTCGCCGGATTCCAACATGCTTTGGGGGCCGGTGCCAGAGCTGAAGAATTACTTTATTATGGGTGGTTTGATCCCCGGCTTCTCGCAATCGGGTGGCTTGGGCCTTCTGGCGGCTCAATGGATGATCGAGGGCGAACCGCAATATGACATGTTTGCGTGGGATCTGGCACGGTTTGGCGATTGGGCGGATAAGAAATTCACCAAGGCACGGGTGCGAGATTCCTACGTGCATCGCTTCAAGATCCACTTCCCCAATGAAGAGCGCAGCGCCGGTCGTCCGGCCCGCGTGCGCCCCGCCTTTGAGATGCAAAAAAATATGGGTGCGGTCTTTGGCCTCAATTGCGGGTGGGAACATCCGCTATGGTTTGCTGATGCGCCAGGCATGGAAGAGACTGTCGGCTTCACCCGTCAAAACTGGTTTGAACCGGTGGGCCGCGAGGCGCGGATGCTGCGCGACGGCGTCGGTGTGATCGATATCTCGAACTTTGCCAATTACATCGTCAAAGGATCCGGTGCACATGCATGGCTGGATCAGTTGGTGGCCAACCGTGTACCCACCGTTATTGGTCGCTCTTGCCTGACGCCCCTGATCTCGGTCCGTGGTGGTGTGGCCGGGGACTTTACCATTACCATGTTGAATGATGACGAATATATGATGATCGGCTCGGGCCTTGGCGAACGCTATCATCTGCGCTTTTTCAACATGGTGGAAATGCCACGAGGCACCACGCTAGAGGTTGCCACCAGCCGCATTGCGGGCTTCAACATCGCCGGACCAAAGGCAAGGGACGCGCTGCAGCGACTGACCAATGCTGATCTGAGCAACGAGGCCTTCCGCTTCATGCGATCGCAACGCATTCAGGTTGCGGGTATGGACTGCATCGCCCTGCGCGTTAGCTTTACTGGTGATCTGGGATGGGAGCTTCATTGCGACGAAGGCGATCAAGTGGCGCTCTATTCCGCCTTGATCGACGCTGCGCAGGAGTTGGGTGGCGGGCCTGTAGGAAGTCGTGCTCTGGGCGCGCTGCGAATCGAGAAAGGTTATGGATCATGGAGCCGGGAATATTCGCAAGAATACTGGCCGCAGGAAGTCGGGCTGGAGGGTCTTATCAAACTAGACAAGGAATTTCTGCACAGAGAAGCTTTTCTGGGCATCAAAGACAATGCGCCGCGCGAAGTGCTCACCACTTTTGAGATGGAAGTCACCGAAAACGCCGATGCAACTGGAGGCGAGCCGATCTTTGCCGCAGATGGTACACCAGTTGGGCGCGTCACGTCGGGGTCCTACAGTTACACAGTTGGAAAATCGCTTGCCTTAGGTTTGCGCAACCCTAGTGTGGCGATGCCAGGAGATACTGTTTTCATTCAAGTATTGGGTAAGCCCCATAAGGCGCGGATCCTAAAAGAAGCTGCATTTGATCCCTCCGGGGCGCGACTTAGGGCATAAAGAGTATAAAAGGGATGAATTAAATCACACACGCGCTCTTCGAGCAGTTAGAAACTAGCGCTAAATTCCTACGACCCAAAGTCCTCAAGATTTAAAAATTTGATGAAAGATGCCCTGGAGGAACAAAATGCACGACACACTTTCACCAGAAGCGGAAACAGCAACCACTTTTGGCTGGTTTGACCGCAAAACTGACGTTATGGCAGCATCGCAGCGCCGTTCAACATCGCTCCTTCGGGATCCAGAAAACGATTGTTGTTTCCAAGATTCTAGGCAATGTATGTGAGAGAGGATTGACAATATGAAAGCTTATATAACACAATGCTAGCACTGATTTAAAAATTTCTTAAAGAGAAGCCGTTGAGCTAGGAAACAAACCAAACTTAGGATTAGAAACGTGAACTCTAGCGTCATTCCCAAACGTCTCGATCGCCGCGCCACTGGCTGTGACTGCGTGGTTCCTGCTGTGTGATCAATGCCCAAATTGGGCTTTATTGACTACGCGGAAATTAAGCTATTGGAATGACTACATGACTGATTTTTCTGGCGCAAAGGCGCTAAGACTTGCCATTGATATTGGCGGCACATTCACTGACACCGTTTTGCTGGAAGGTGAAGATACGATCCTAGCTTCGACCAAAACGCTCACCTCCCACGCTAACCCTGCTGATGGCGCCATGGAGGGGGCCAGACGGGTTGCATCAATGGCCGATTGCTCCTTGTCTCAGATAACGGGCTTTATCCATGGCACGACACTAGCAACCAATGCGCTGATTGAACGGCGTGGCGCCATAGTGGCCACGATCTCCACCGAAGGGTTCCGCGATATCCTCGATATCGGGTACGAGCGACGCTATTCACAATATGACATCAATCTGGAAAAGCCTGACCTGCTGGTGCCCAGGGAGCGGTCTTTTACCATTCGCGAACGAATGTCAGCAGAAGGCGATATCTTAGTCCCATTGGACGAAACTGCCATCGATACGCTTGTAGCCCAGATCGATGCAAGTGGGGCCGAGGCCATCGCTATCTGCCTCATTCATGCCTATGCCAATCCGGCTCATGAAATCTGTCTGCGGGACCTTCTCACAGAACACCGCCCGGATTTAAAGATATCCATCTCATCTGCAGTAAGTCCAGAAGCGCGTGAGTTTGATAGGCTCTGCACCACGGTAGCCAATGCCTATATCCAGCCGTTGATGGAAAGCTATCTCGCGCGTTTTGTTGTGCATTTTGAGGCACTGGGCGTCTCTTGCCCGATCCTGATGATGACAGCTGGCGGAGGTATGTGCACGGTACAAACGGCTGTACGCTTCCCGATCCGCCTAGTCGAAAGCGGCCCAGCAGGTGGCGCCATTTTAGCAGCGCGTATTGCGGCCCGCGCAGGGCTGGATGAAGTGCTATCTTTCGATGTTGGCGGCACCACGGCAAAGCTGTGCCTGATAGGCAATGCCCGTCCGCATACCTCGCGCTCATTTGAGATCGCGCGCGCGGCCCGATTCATCAAAGGCTCTGGTATGCCGGTGCGCATCCCGGTCATTGAAATGATTGAAATTGGAGCCGGCGGCGGATCTATCGCGGGGGTCGACCGGTTGGGTCGCCTTACAGTGGGACCAAAATCAGCAGGCTCTGAGCCGGGCCCCGTGGCCTTTATGCGTGGCGGGACCGAACCCACCGTCACCGATAGCGACATCACGTTGGGCTATATTACCCCTGAGATCTTCGCCGAGGGTCATATCGAGCTCAACCCTGAAAGCTCAATAGAAGCATTGACCAGAGTGATTGGAGCTAAGCTTGATCTTGATGCGGTGGGCTCGGCAGATGGGGTCAGCCGGATTGTTGATGAAAGCATGGCTTCTGCTGGTCGGATGCACGCCGTGGAATCCGGTAAGGATTTGGGCCCTCGGACTATGATCGCTTTTGGAGGCAATGGTCCACTTCATGCGACTCGCGTCGCGCGGTCCGCAGGCGTTTCGCGCATTATGATCCCGCCCAATCCCAGCGTTGGTTCTGCTGTTGGCTTCCTGTTTGCACCAGTGTCATTTGAAATTGTAAGATCGCGCTATGCACTCTTGGACAGCATGGACGTTGGCGGTATCAATGTGCTATTCGACGACATGGTCTCCGAGGCTCAAGCCGTCGTTGCCCAAGGTGCTGGGAATGCAGAGATAGAGGTACAGCGCGCAGCCTTCATGCGCTATAGTGGTCAGGGTCATGAGATTGAAATCGCCTTGCCGAACCGCCAATTGTTACACTTGGATGTTACTACTCTGACCGCTGCTTTTGAGGAAGAGTATCGCAAAAAATTTTCGCGGCCGGTTCCAGGGATGAAAATTGAAATTCTCAATTGGTCAGTGCGCGTGGCCACAAAACATGAGGATGTACAGTCCGCACCAAAGGCACTAGCGCTCACGAAATTTGCCGTTTCCGAAACCCGAGTGATTTCATGTGATGTGGATGGCACGTCCAAAGAGGCTGCCTTTGTCGCCCGGGCCGATCTTTTCCCAGGCGACCATATTGCGGGCCCCGCGCTAATTCACGAACCACAAACAACCACACTTGTTTCTGCCGACTTCTCAGCGCATGTTGATGCGATTGGAAATCTTGTCCTGATCCAAGACCAGAAAGGAGGCGCATAATGGCCGCTAATCTTTCTCCTGCTCGCCTGCAAGTCATGTGGAACCGCCTATTAGCAGTCGTTGAAGAGCAAGGGCAGATATTAATCCGCGCAGCCTTTTCGCCGATTGTTCGCGAATGTGGCGACATTTCGGCCGGTATCTTTGACATTGATGGTCGAATGCTGGCTCAGGCAGTTACCGGCACACCTGGTCACATCAACACGATGGCCGAAGCGGTACTGCACCTACGGAGCCGCTTCTCACTTCAAGACATGAAGCCAGGCGACATCTACATGACCAATGATCCCTGGCTGGCCTCGGGGCACTTGAATGATTTCCTGTTGATGATGCCTGCTTTCAAGGATGGTAAGGTGGTGGGGTTTACCTCCTGCACTTCTCACCTGGTCGACCTTGGGGGCCTTGGTATGGGGCCAGAGGGGGGCGATGTTTATGATGAAGGCCTTATGATCCCACCTTGCAAACTGGTGGAGGAAGGGACGCTCAATGCGCTTTTAATGGACATCGTTCGCGTAAACTCTCGCGAACCTACCGCCAATGAAGGCGACATTTATGCGCTTATCACTTGTTGTGAGGCTGGCGCGACCCGTCTGATTGCGATGATGGAAGAGTTTGATATCGATAATCTCTCTGAAATTGGAGATTATATCATTGAGACCTCGCGCAAGGGCACTTTGGAAGCGATTGCCGAAGTGCCCCCGGGCGTCTACAAAAATATGCTCAAAATGGATGGGTATGAGAACGAACTGGAGTTGCATGCCACACTAACCGTGACCAAAGACAGCATGCACGTAGATTTCAATGGCACATCCGGGTTATCCAAGAAAGGCATCAACGTCCCGCTGAACTATGCTACGGCCTACACGGTGTTCGCGCTGCGTTGTCTGGTGGGTCCCGATATTCCGAACAATGCGGGTTCACTAGCACCTTTCACCGTGGATGGCCCAAAAAACTGTATTCTGAACGCGCAGCACCCTGCTCCCGTGGCCATGCGTCACACATTGGGCCAGGTAACACCCGACCTTGTCTTAGGGTGTTTGCATCGGGCTTTGCCGGACAAAGTCCCGGCCGAGGGGGCAAGCTGCATGTTCGACCTGCCGATGCGCCATGCGCCCGAGGTGGCTGCAAATAAAGGACGAGAGTTCGCCATTGAGCCGGTGCACAATGGTGGTACCGGCGCGCGCCCTAACGCTGATGGGTTGTCTGCGACGGCGTACCCCTCGGGGGTTTTCGGGTCACAGGTGGAAATCACCGAGGGCGTAGCCCCGGTCGTCATTTGGCGGCGCGAATTGCTGCCCGACTCTGGTGGTCCTGGCAAATACCGTGGTGGCTTGGGACAGAGGATCGAAATGACATCGTCAAATGATGCGCCTTTCATCGTGTTCTTGTCGGTAGAGCGGTTGAAGTTTCCGGCCCTAGGTCGCATGGGTGGCCATCCTGGCGCACCGGGACGCATCCGGTTCCGCGACGGCGATAGTGATATCCCAGGAAAAGGCGAACTGCGCGTTGAAGCTGGAAATTATCTGATCTTTGACACACCCGGTGGCGGTGGCTTTGGCAACCCTGCAGAGCGAAATCCGGAGGCTATTGCGCTCGATCTCAAGCGAGGATTGGTGACCAAAGAAGGGCTAAAAAACTATGGGGGCTTATCATGATCCGTGCCGTAGAACACGTGCGAGCCATGGCAGCTTATGCCTTGGCCGACCTCGGGGATGACGTGATTTCACTAGCTCAGAATGAAAGTGCGTTCCCCGCGAGTTCAATAGCCATTGATGCGGCGAAAGCCGTGCTGGACCAGATGCCGCTCTATCCTGATCCTGCTTGGCAAGATTTGCGCGAGGCAATCGTAGAAGTTCACGGTGGTAACCCTGATCAAATACTGTGTGGGTCGGGCTCAATGGAGCTTATCGGGTGTCTGATCCGGACATTTGCCGGACAAGGTGATCGCGTCTTGGGGACAGACTATGGTTATGCATATGCTGCATCCGCAACAGCGCAGGTCCAAGCTGATTACGTTAAAGCGCGTGAGATCGATTTGAAGGTCTCCGTTGACGATATATTGGCCAATGTTCATCCAGAGACGCGCATCGTCTTTGTTTGCAACCCAGGCAATCCCACTGGTACAATCATCCCCAATGCCGAGATACTAAGGTTGCGTGATGGATTACCTAACAATTGCCTACTGATTGTCGATCAGGCCTACGCAGAATTTTCGGATGACCATCAGGACCCGGCTGAGATTTTTGCGTTGACAGAGCGTGGAGACACAGTGGTCACACGGACTTTTTCCAAAGCGTATGGTCTGGCAGGTGCTCGTGTAGGTTGGGGATATTTCCCAACCGCTATTGGGTTGGAGGTTCGAAAGCTATTGAACCCCAATAATATCTCTATTCCATCACAGACTATGGCGGCCGTAGCCATGCGTGACCAAGCTCATTTGAGATCCAATGTCGAACAGACGGCTGCGATACGAGATCGCTTTGCTGAAGGGTGCCGGGGCTTGGGACTATTCATACCGGAAAGTCATACGAATTTCGTTTTAATCCGTTTTGCTGATTCCAATGCGGCGCAACGGGCGGATGAGGCTTTGCGCAGTGCTGGGTTTATGATGCGTGGAATGGGTGGCTATGGCCTCTCCGATTGCCTGCGTGCAACCATCTGTTCAGAAGACATTATGCGCCGATGTCTGGATATATTAGAGGAGGTAAAGGCATGACATATGAAACCCGCACTCGTGCAAAGATCGGCGTGTTGGTGCCTTTCACCAACACCAATCTTGAGCCAGATATGATACTTATGCGATGCCCCGACACAACGGTGCATTTTCAACGCATGGGCGGCTATCAAGTAGACAAAATTCCGGGCTCAGATCAGATGGCAGGTCTCGGGGC
>Ga0181568_10004555_pt1 | contig 12325 bp, 11 predicted proteins | sample 101ome_20_FD_133758 | JGI IMG/M metagenome (GOLD analysis project Ga0181568, IMG submission 133758) | Coastal salt marsh microbial communities from the Groves Creek Marsh, Skidaway Island, Georgia - 101404AT metaG (megahit assembly) | ecosystem: Environmental > Aquatic > Marine > Intertidal... | reverse complement strand
TTTGGCGCGCTATATGACAGAAACGCTTGAGCGTATCTGCACAAAGGGCCTGCCAGCGCAGATTAGCACAACAGCGATAACCCTTCGCCAGCAGGGTGAGCTCTGGCATATTCTGCATCGTGCCGGAGACATGTTGATGGCCAGAAATATTGTGCTGGCGACAGGCAATCCGGTGCCGAGATGGCCATGCGCTGTCAATCTAGCCGATCACACCAAACAGTCTGGCAGTCACACCTCTGGCAAGCTGGCTGTTAATCCCAAGCTGGTTGTTAACCCATGGGATGGCAATTGGCTGGACAGGCTTGAGGCAGATGACGCGCTATGTCTGATAGGGGGCGGGCTGACAGCGATGGACGGGATCTATGCTGCCGCACAGACAGGCCATCGAGCAAGAATCATGCTGGTCTCGCCACATGGTATCTTGCCGCCTGCACAGACAGACTGGCAGACACGTCCTGCGATAAAATGGCCAGAAGAACCGCTAACAGCCAGCAGATTTCTAAGCTATATGAGAACCCACCTAAAACAGGCTGGCCATGACTGGACACAGACAGGCTGGCAGGAGATGTTCGAGTCCCTGCGTATAGAGCTATCCGATAAATGGCGAGAATTGACAGAAAATGATAAATGCCGGCTTTTGAAGCAGGCTGGAAGCTGGTGGTCGCTTGCCAGATATCGTTCTGCCCCGCAAAATTTTACCGCTGCCCAAGCGATGCTGGCAAGTGGGCAATTATCAATCATTAAAGACAGGGTTATCAGCCTAACCGAAGAGGGAGGCAGGATTAAGATAAGGCTGGCCTCTGGCAAGGTGCTATCATCAGATATGGCGGTAAATTGTTCAGGCGTAGCATCAGATCTGTTTTTTGAGAGATTAATTACAGATAATGTGATTCGCGCTTGCGCCTTTGGGCAAAGTCCTGAGGTAACCAGAGCGCTGGCAGTGTATCGCCCCGATGCTAAAGCCTATGATAATCTATTTGCGCTTGGGGCAGCAACAAAGGGAAGTTGCGGAGATGTAGTTGGTGCTGGCACAATTGCTGGACAGGCAGAACAGCTTTCAAAAATACTTGCAGGCAGGATTTCTTCAGATTTATCCTGAACGCTCTAATGAATTAACAGATAATCAGACAGAAAGACGCACATATCATGACAGTAAAATACTTAAAATCAGGGATAGCACAGGCACAACGTGTAGAAGATGATGCAGCCATCCGTGCCAATGTCGAAAAAATTCTTGCAGATATTGAAGCCAATGGTGACAGCGCAGTCCGCGCTCTGTCAGAAAAATTCGATAGCTACAGCCCTGCGTCATTTACCTTGAGTGCAGGCGAGATCGAAGCCCTGATGAACAAGGTATCAGATAGCGATATGCATGATATTAAATTTGCGCAGGAACAGGTGCGGAATTTTGCCAGAATCCAGCGCGAATCAATGCGTGATGTCGAAATTGAAACCCTGCCCGGTGTGGTGCTTGGGCATAAACATATCCCTGTGCAGTCTGTGGGCTGTTATGTGCCGGGCGGAAAATTCCCGATGGTCGCCTCTGCCCATATGTCGGTAGCGACAGCTAGTGAAGCAGGTGTGCCGCGAATTCTGGCCGCCACCCCGCCTTTCAGGGGCGAGCCTAACCCTGCGGTAATCGCAGCCATGCATCTTGGCGGGGCACATGAAATTATGGTGCTAGGCGGTATTCAGGCGGTAGGCGCAATGGCACTCGGCACTGAGACGATTGAGCCTGTTCATATGCTAGTAGGGCCCGGAAATGCCTATGTTGCCGAAGCAAAACGTCAGCTTTATGGGCGGGTTGGGATTGATCTATTCGCAGGGCCTACCGAAACGATGGTGATAGCAGATGACACGGTAGATGCCGAATTATGCGCAACAGACCTGCTGGGTCAGGCAGAACATGGCTATAACAGCCCTGCTGTGCTGGTTACAAATTCACAAAAGCTGGCCACAGATACGCTGGCAGAAATTGACAGGATTCTAAAAATTCTGCCAACTGCTGAGACAGCTTCTGCAAGCTGGCGTGATTATGGCGAAGTGATTGTGTGTGATAGCTATGATGAGATGCTGGCTGTTGCAGATGAAATAGCCTCAGAACATGTTCAGGTAATGACAGACAGAGATGACTGGTTTTTAGAGCATATGACATGCTATGGCGCGCTATTTCTGGGGCCAAGAACCAATGTTGCCAATGGTGACAAAGTGATTGGCACCAATCACACATTGCCAACTAAAAAAGCTGGCCGCTATACAGGCGGGCTGTGGGTGGGCAAATATCTTAAAACCCATAGCTATCAGCGCGTCACCACAGATGAGGCGGCGGCAAAGATAGGCGCTTATGGTAGCCGGCTATGCATGCTGGAAGGTTTTGTTGGCCATGCCGAACAATGCAATGTGCGGGTGCGCAGATATGGTGGCCAGAATGTAGGCTATGGCCAGCCAGCACGCGATCCGTCCTGAACGGCTGATTTTTTTGCATAACAGATGTAACAGATAGATAATAGGTATCATTATGGCATTACCCCAGACCCCTTCTTTCAGACTAGATGGTAAACGTGCGCTTGTGATGGGGGCATCTTCAGGTATCGGGTTTGGCTGTGCGGCCGGCTGTGCGCAGGCTGGCGCAGAGGTGTTCGCGATGGCGCGCTCGGCAGATAAGCTCGAAACACTGGCCTCAGAGGCGCGCGAAGCAGGGTTGAATATCACTGCTGTGCCGCTTGATGTAACAGATATTGACGCGCTGAAACGGTGGCTTGATGGTCAGCCAGCCTTTGATGTGGTGGTAAATTCGGCAGGGATTGCCCGTCACGGCCCTGCGCTTGATACCAGAACAGAAGATTTTGATGCGGTGGTGGATGTAAATCTGAAATCTGCCTATTTTCTGGCCTCTTATACTGCGCAGAAGATGATAGATCAGCAGATTGCCGGCTCGATTATCACCATCTCGTCTCAAATGGCGCATGTTGGGGGGATTGAACGGTCTGTCTATTGTGCGACCAAATCTGCTGTTGAGGGGTTCACAAAGGCGATGGCAATAGAATGGGGGCCGCATAAGGTGCGTATCAACACCATCTGCCCGACCTTTATCCGTACCGCCCTGACAGAATCAACCTTTAACCAGCCAGAACGGATCAAATGGATTGAAGAGAAAATCAAGCTTGGCAGGGTAGGCGAGGTCGAAGATATTATGGGGGCTGTGGTGTTTATGGCATCAGATGCGGCGTCGCTTATCACTGGCACCTCGCTTCTGGTAGATGGCGGCTGGACAGCAGGCTAGCGTGAATGCGCTAAAAATTTGACATCAGGCGCGCAAATCACCAACATAGGGGATGAGAGTGGATGTTGTCGTGAAAAACCAGACAAGATGCCTCTTATAGGATTGTATTCAGGGAGGTACGGGCGTGATTTCAGATAAACTTTTCGCACTGCTGCGTCAGACAGACACACCCACTGTTTGTAACGCCATTGAAGTCGCGCAGGGCACGCGCGGATTTGCCAATTTCACGCGCCAGACAATTTTCATTTCCGAAAAAGATGCCCCATCACTGGTGGGCTATGCGCTTACTGCAAAAGTTTCAGCGATGGCACCGCCAGAAGACCCTGCGGATGTCGTTGCAAAGCGCCGCATGGATTATTATAGATATGTTGCCGAAGGGGTACGACCTTCGATTGTGGTGGTTCAGGATGAAGATGGGCCAAATGCCTGTGGCGCATTCTGGGGAGAGGTCAATACCACAATTCATAAAGGCTTTGGCATTGAAGGGGTTGTCACTAATGGTCTGGTGCGTGATCTGGATGATTTGCCAACAGGTTTTCCGGTTATTGCAGGCGCGGTAGGGCCTAGCCATGCGTTTGTCCATGTCACCGATTTTGACACGCCGGTTCAGCTATTTGGCATGATTGTAAGCCCGAATGATCTGATACATGCTGACAGGCATGGCGCGCTGGTAATACCTGAATCAGTCCATGACAAGCTAGAACAGGCCATTGAAAAGCTGATCGCCTGTGAAAAGCTTATTCTTGAGCCAGCCTCAAAAGAAGGGTTTGATTTTGCCGCTTTCGAGGCTGCGTGGGCAGCATTTGAAAAGGCGCGCACCTAAAGCACCTAAAGGTGTGAACTGCCCAGAATTTATAAATTCTTCAGCACAGCATCCAGCCTGTCGCAGGCTTGTGTGAGGCGGTCTGGTTCTTGAGCATAACATAGCCTGAGATGACCTTCAGCAGCAGAACCAAAGGCCGCGCCCGGTGCTAGACCGACCTGTCCTTTTTCCAGAATTTTAAGCGCTAGCTCAAGGCTGTTATTAAATCCGTCAATGCCAAATAGTACATAAAATGCCCCATCAGGCTCGATAAAAGATATACGCGGGTGATTGCCAAGTCTGGCCTTGATGATCTGGTAGCCGGTATCTATCCGGCGTTGTAGAAGCTGCACCTCTTCTTCACCATGTTTAATCATTGCTTCACCGGCAGACTGAATGCTACCAGCAGGGCAGGCAATGTTAAATTCTGTCAGGCTTGCCAGTACAGCTTCCATCTTGGCAGGGGCAGAAATCCAGCCAAGCCGCCAGCCTGTCATTGACCATGCTTTTGAAAAGCTATTGATTGAAATAACTCTGTCCTGAGGGTCTGCAATATGCAGGAAAGAGGGGGCAACCTGTTTGCCTCTGCACAGCCGCGCATAGACCTCGTCTGTTAAAATCCAGATACCATGCTGCCGGCAATGGGCCAGCAATGCGAGCTGTTCTTCTTGTGTCATCACCCATCCGGTAGGATTATTTGGTGAATTGATCAGCACAGCCTTGATGCTGTCATCGAGCAGTGATAATAGCCGGTCAAGATCAAGCTGCCAGCGACCCTTATCAGCATATAGCGACAGCGCATATGTTTCAGCCCCTGAAATTTTGAACACTTCAGCCAGATTTGGCCAGACAGGATCAATATAGACTACCTTGTCGCCAGGACTGATAAGTGCCTGTGCAGTGAGGGCAAGTGCCTGCATGCCAGATGCGGTAACCGTAATATTCTGGCTAGAAATCTGCTGGTTATATAAGCCAGTCTGATAGTCGGCGATTGTCTGGCGTAAAGATGGTTTGCCGCTATTGGGATGATAGAAATGATCATGCGATGCAAGGGCATCTTGAAGCGCAGAGATGGCTATTTGTGATGTTGGCCAGCACCCTTCACCAAACATCAGCGGAATGACATTTTCCTGCATCATCGCTTTATCTGCAATGGCACGAATAAGGCTTGGCTGCATTTGTTCAGTGCGCTGGCTAAGTGATGACAGCATTTTCAGCTTTCCTTTGGTACTCATGATGAATTGTCTAACTGGTTTTGAATATCTTGATTTACCAGCCATGACAAGCGCTATTGATATAAAGATGGACTATCTGCTTGCTTGCTGATTAATCTGGATATGTGCATGAAATATTCTTCACAAAGACTTCAACTATGCTAACTTTGGATCAGTTAATTTATTTTAAATCGTTCAGCTTAATGCGTGATGGAGAAAGTCAAAATGGGAAAATTTATTTGTGCAGCAACACCTGGAGATGCAGATGTGCTGGAACTTCGTGACAGACCCACTCCTACCCCTCAGCCAGGCCAGATATTATTACGCCAAACAACTATGGGGCTAAATTTTCTAGATGTGTATCAGACTTCAGGCCTTTATCCTTTTCCGGAAAATGATGTATTTGTTCCGGGAAATGAAGGTGTCGGTGTTGTGCTGGCTGTTGGTGAGGGGGTAACAGCTTTTGCCGAAGGTGACAGGGTTGGCTATCCGATGCATGTTGGTGCTTTTGCCGAAGAACGTGTTATCGCTGCTGACCGTGTGGTAAAGTTGCCAGATTCTATCACAGATGATATGGCAGCTGCCAGCATGCTAAAAGGCATGACGGTGGCATATCTTCTAACCCGTTCAGCCTCGTTGAAAGCTGGTGATAAGGTGCTATTTCATGCCGCCGCAGGGGGTGTCGGATTGCTTGCTGGTCAGTGGATGATAGCACTTGGGGTAGAAGCGATTGGCACAGCAGGCAGTGCTGAAAAGCTAGCGCTTGCCAAACAGGCAGGATATGCCCATGTGATCAATTACACCGAAGAGGATTTTGCCGAAAGGGTAATGCAGATTACCAATGGTGCAGGTGTGTCTGTTGTGTATGATTCAGTAGGTAAAGATACCTATCAGGGCTCGCTGAAATCCTTGCAGGCATTTGGAAAATTCATCTGCTTTGGACAATCTAGCGGTTTGGCAGATTTTAAATTAGGTGATTTGGCGGCTAATGGGTCTTTATATGCCCAGCGCCCAACCCTTGCTAGCTATATTGCCACTGCAGATCAGCTAGCAGACATGTCACAAACTCTATTTGCCATGCTGGAAAGCGGAAAGCTGGAAGTATCAATTAATCAGCGATTTAATCTCTCGGACACAGCAGATGCGTTTCGTGCGCTGACCTCGCGGCAAACCAAAGGGGTAACATTAATCGATGTATAATGACCAATCAGCCTAGCTACTGCGAGGGTTGTGGGAATGCCATAAGCTGTCCATGACCATAAATCAGAGGCTGTTTACCGCTATGACCATGACTAAGCACCCTGCCAATATATAGCTCGTGATCGCCGGCAGGGTGGCGCGCTTCCACCGCACAGACAAGATAGGCTGAAACATCTGCAAGCAAAGGCGTGCCTTCGCTAGAAATATGAAATTCTTTTCCGGCAAAGCGCGGAATATCAGGCGTGGCAAAATCCCGACAAAGCTGGGTTTGCTCGGCACTTAATATATTGATGGCAAAATGCCCATTTTGCCTGAAATCAGACAGGCAGGTGGCCTGAAGGTCAATGCTGAATAAAATTAAAGGGGGGTCAAGAGACACAGAATTGAACGAGCTGATGGTTAGCCCTGTAGGCTGGTTATCTAACGTCATGGTTGTTGCAATAGCAACGCCGGTAGGAAAATGCCCTAAAGTTTTTCGCAACGCTGCTTTATCTGCCATATCTGAAAAATCAGTCTGCGCCATAATGAATTTCCCGATCAATGCAAGCTTGTGAATCTGGTAGTTCTGTCTGAGCATTATTAGCGGCAAACACAACCTAATGATAGTGTCTTTACACCTTCTCAGAGGTGTTTGACAACCTAACCAATTAAGATAGAGTGAAGTATAGGAATTAGAAGTACGGATTTGACATGTCATCATATTTTCCTCTGCCACAGATTATGGTTGCGCCAAATGGCGCCCGAAAAACCACCGAAAATCATGCTGAAATTCCAGTTACAATCGACAGGCTGGTTGCAACAGCTTCCGACTGTTTTGAGGCAGGTGCGCGTGCCATGCATTTCCATGTGCGTGACGAGGAACAGCAACATGTGCTTGATGCTGGTCTGTATCGCGAGGCAATAGCCGAGCTTAGCCAGAAAGTGCCAGAACTTCATCTGCAAATGACAACAGAATCTGTTGGCCGTTATTCCCCCCAAGATATGCGCCGCGTAACCGAACAGGTAATGTGTGAAGGCGTATCTATCGGCATTATCGAGATGATTCCTGATGGCGAGATAACAGACGAAATTATCCGCTTTTATCAGATGCTGGTGGCAGAAGATATTCGGGTACAGCATATTTGCTATTTTCCAGAACATGTTGAATTGCTAGGCAGATTATTAACAAAGGCCGGATTGCCCCGTGAACAGCTGTGGGTGTTATTTACCATTGGCCATTATTCAGGCAGGATTAGCGATCCGTCTAGCATTCCAAATTTTGTGAAAACACTTGAAAATCAAAATATTCACGCCGATTGGGGAGTCTGTGCATTTGATCGCGAAGAAGCCTCATGCCTTGAGATGGCCATCTCGCTAGGCGGGCATGTCAGGGTAGGATTTGAAAATTCAATGGTCATGCCTGATGGCAGTATTGCGGCTAATAACCGGCAAAAGGTTGAGCTGGCCGCCTCACTATTTCAACAATTTGAAGATGGAAAACACAGATGAGTTTTATTGAACAGAAATTTAGTTTGACCGGCAAAACAGCTCTGGTAACAGGCTCAAGCAGGGGCATTGGCTTTGCGCTTGCCGCAGGGCTGGCAAAGGCAGGAGCAAATATCATCCTTAACGGACGTAATGAGACGACCATAAAACAGGCACAAGAAAAGCTGGCAGGTCTAGGTCTGAGCGCACAGATGCTGATATGTGATGTTGCTCAATCTGAAGAGGTTAAAACAGCCATTGACAGTTATGAAGCAGGCACAGGCGCGATTGATATATTAATTAATAATGCAGGCATCCAGCATCGTGCGGCATTGGCAGATTTTACAGATGAAGATTTTAATCGGGTGATGAATACCAACAGCCATGCGGTGTTTTACACAGCCAAAGCTGTTGGTAAATATATGGTAGCGCGCGGGCATGGCAAGATTATTAATATTGCCTCTGTAATGACGCTAGTTGCACGCCAGAATGTGGCCGCCTATGTTGCATCAAAGGCTGCGGTTGGCGGACTGACACGTGCATTGGCTACTGAATGGGCAGAAAAGGGGCTGAATATCAATGCCATCGGGCCCGGCTATATTTCAACCGAACTTACCAAGCCGCTTTTTGATGATGCCGAATTCAGCGCATGGCTGATGCAGACAACGCCGCAACGCCGTTGGGGGCAGGTAGATGATCTGGTAGGCGCGGCTATTTTTCTGGCTTCTCCAGCGTCAGACTTTGTCAATGGCCAGATACTCTATGTAGATGGCGGCATGACAGCCAGTGTCTAATTGCTAGCCTGCCGGATTTAGATGTTTTAGCTCAGGCACAGGGGTAAGCACCCGCCCATCCAAGAAATACTGCATCAGGTTATCAACAGTCAGATTGCCCATCGCCGCGCGTGTTTGCACAGTTGCCGAGCCGATATGCGGTGTGCAAATAACATGTGGGTGTTGCTGTAGTGCTAGCGGAACATGTGGTTCTTTTTCAAATACATCCAGACCAGCACCAGCAATGATGCCCTGTTCCAGCGCATTGACTAATGCTGCTTCATCAACCACCGATCCGCGTGCAACATTGACCAGAAATCCCTCAGCTCCAAGTGCTTTCAGGATCTCAGCATTAATGAGCTGATGGGTTGCAGGCCCTCCGGGCGTAATCACGACCAGCGCATCACATTCACCTGCCATCTCTGTTAAATTGCCAAAATAGCGATGTGGCGAATGGGAACGTTCACTACGCGCATGGTAGCTAACCTCACAGCCGAAAATATCCAGCTTTTCTGCGATGGTCTGGCCAATACGGCCATAGCCAACCAACCCGACTTTTAATCCGGTCAGCGAACGTGATAATGGCGGATGGCCCAGCTTCACCCAGTCACCAGAGCTAATCCAGTCCATATTCACACGCAATTGTCTGGCTACGCCCATTAACAGCATAATGGCAGTGACCGCAACTTCATCATTCAGAACATCAGGCGTATGGCTAACCAGAATGGCTTTATCGGCAGCAGCTGCAACATCAATTGCATCATATCCTACCCCATAACATGAAATGACCTTCAGATTTTCCAGCCTTGATATCAAATCATCAGGCACTCCATCATGGCCATTTGTGGCGATAGCCTCAATGTCTGATCCTTTTTGTGCAATCAGCGCATCTTTATCAGTCGCGCTGAAATAGTCATGAAGCTGAAACTTTGTTTCAAGCCTATGTTGCATCTCGACAGTGATATCGCCAATCACCAGTAAGTCTATTTTGTCAGCCATGATTTTTGGTCCTATTTATCTAACAACGATATTAGGTTTTTTGTTGATCAAGCAGTTCAAGATACAGGGCGGCATGATCAAGATCAGCACCATCCATCTCGTCTACCAGCCGTTGATAGCGATTTGTGACCTGTTCTGCCAAAGGCAGGGTAACACCGCAAATTTCAGCTTCTTCCATCACATTGCGCACATCTTTAAGCTGGAATTTTGACACCCCGCCCGGCACAAAATTGCGCTGGGTCATGCGCTCGCCATGCTGTTGCAATATCACACTATCTGCAAAGCCACCTTTCAGCGCATCACGGATAGCATCAGGATCGGCCCCGCCCTTTTCTGCCAGCAAGATGGCTTCGGCAACCACCCCGATGGTGACCGCAACGATGGTCTGGTTTGCCAGTTTTGATAACTGGCCTGCCCCACTTGGTCCCACGCGCACAGGCCTGCCCATAGCAGAAAGCGCATCCTTGCAACGCTCAAACACAGCCTCATCACCGCCTGCCATAATGGCCAGCGTGCCTGCTTCAGCGCCCTTTGTGCCACCAGATACAGGCGCATCCAGATGCCCTAATGACATCTGTTTCATCTGTTCTGCATGCAGGCGTGCTTCTTTTGGCTTGATTGAGCTCATATCAACCAGTACCGCGCCTGATTTCATTGCCCCTGAAACATCCTGTGCAAACATCACATCTGCCACTGTCTGACCGTCAGCCAGCATGGTCACCACCATATCTGCATCTTTCACCGCATCATGGGCTGATGACGCAATATAGGCGCCATCCGCACGCAATGTTTCTGCTTTTGATATGGTTCTGTTCCATGCTTTTAGCTGATAACCGGCCTTTAACAAGTTACGCGCCATATGCTCGCCCATCAGCCCTGTGCCGATGAATCCGATTGTTAAAATTGGGTCTGACATTATCTTAGGCATCCTGTCCGACATGCTGGCGCTGTTCACCTAGACCAGCGATACGCACATCCATCACATCACCTGATTTCAAAAATACTGGCGGTTTCATGCCAAGACCAACACCCGGCGGTGTGCCTGTTGAAATCACGTCACCAGGATGCAAGGTCATGAGTTGCGAGAGGTGCGAGATACATTGTGCGACAGTAAAAATCATGGTTGAAGTATTGCCTGTCTGCATCCGCTTGCCATTCACGTCCAGACTCATATCCAGATTTTGCGGGTCTGGCACTTCATCTGATGTGACCAGCCATGGACCGATAGGCCCGAATGTGTCACAGGATTTGCCCTTAGTCCACTGGCCTGTCAGCTTTGCCTGAAAATGACGTTCGGAGACATCATTAGCAATGAAATAGCCTGCTACATAATCTAGCGCTTCTTCTTCTGATACATATTTACAGGCTGTACCGATTACCGCACCAAGTTCAACTTCCCAGTCTGTATCGGTTGAATTTCGAGGCAGCATGACCGTATCATTTGCGCCTACAACAGCAGAGGTAGCTTTCATAAACAAAATCGGATGTTCAGGAATAGGCGAGCCTGTTTCTGCGGCATGGTCTGAATAATTCAGGCCAATACACATAAATTTGCCGATATTGCCAACACATGCACCAAGACGTGGGCTACCATCAACTGCTGGCAGGCTGGCAGGGTCTATATTGCGCAATTTATCCAGCGCAGCAGGGCTGAGATTTGCGCCATTTACATCATTAATATGGGCAGAAAGATCGCGTATCTTGCCATCAGCATCCAGCATGCCGGGTTTTTCACTTCCTATCTCTCCGTATCTAACCAGTTTCATCTAAATCTCTCCTTTATCCGGTAGTCAGTATGTTAAAGCCGCCATTAACAGGCGGGTAAGCAAAATAGGTTATAAACAACCCTAGTGATTGTCGCGTGGGACACCTTTGGTGGTTGCAATTGACTGGTAATTTGGGGCATCCCGCAGAACCATTCCTTCTGAGAATGGCTGTACCATCTCTCTGAAATATTGTTGCCATGGGGATTGATTTTCACGTGTCTGAAAACCGCCCTGTGCGGCAAGCTCAGTTGCGCGGCCTGCCAGCTCATCCGCGCTAATCAGAATATCTGCGGAAAATTTATTCATATCAATTCTGATCATATCACCTGTTTTCAGCAAGGCCAGACCGCCGCCTGCCGCCGCTTCTGGTGACGCATTTAAAATTGAGGGCGAGCCAGATGTACCAGATTGCCGTCCATCACCGATACAAGCAAGCTCGTTTACACCCTGTTTAATCAGATAGGCTGGCGGGCGCATATTCACCACTTCAGCACCACCGGGATATCCCAGCGGCCCTGCCCCCCGCATCACAAGGATACAATGCTCGTCAATGCCCAGTGATTCATCATCAATCCGCTTATGAAAATCCTCTGGCCCGTCAAATACAATTGCCCTGCCTTCAAAGGCATTTAGATCATCAGGGTTAGACAGATAGCGTTTGGTAAATTCTGGTGAAATCACGGAGGTTTTCATGATCGCACTATCAAACAGATTACCTTTCAGATTGATAAAGCCTGCTTCTGTTTTCAGCGGGTTTTCAATGGTCTTGATCACATCTTTATTCTTGATTACCGCATCTGCGCAATTTGCCTGCATGGTCTGGC
>Ga0181568_10004547_pt1 | contig 12339 bp, 11 predicted proteins | sample 101ome_20_FD_133758 | JGI IMG/M metagenome (GOLD analysis project Ga0181568, IMG submission 133758) | Coastal salt marsh microbial communities from the Groves Creek Marsh, Skidaway Island, Georgia - 101404AT metaG (megahit assembly) | ecosystem: Environmental > Aquatic > Marine > Intertidal... | reverse complement strand
TAATCAGTGCTCTTGCTAAAGCCACTCTTTGTCTTTGTCCGCCAGAAAGCTCAGCAGGCTTTCTTTTTAGAAACTCTGTTAGTTCTAGTTTTTCTGCAACTGCTAAAACTTTTTCTTTGATCAATTGCTTTTTTAAATTTTGTAATTGTAAAGGAAAAGCAATATTTTCAAAAACTGTTTTATGAGGGTAAAGAGCATAATTTTGAAATACCATACTGATATTTCTATCTTTAGGAGCTTTTGATGATAAATTATTGCCCTTGTAAAGAAGCTGACCAGAAAAATCATTTTCTAAGCCTGCTAAAATTCGCATCAAAGTAGACTTACCACTTCCACTAGGACCTACTAAAACTAAAAATTCATTATCTAAAACTTCAAAATCAATACCATCAAGTACTAAATTGGTACCAAAGGATTTATTTAAATTTTTGACTTGCAGCACTCAAAAATTATACTTTATAGATTTTCTTGTTTTTGTTTTTGAGAGATTTCAAACCAAGCTGTCTTTAAATTTCTTAAAATTTCAATAACGTTATCAATGTCTTTTTCTTCTTTATAAGCATTAGCTTTTATGGTCGAAGATTTTAAAAATTCATATAAATCAAATAGTTTTTCAGAAAGTTCTTCAGAATTTTCATAATTTAATGTATCTTGCAAATGCGTAAAAATTTGTATCGCCATATCGATATTATGTGAATAAGTAGACCAATTAACAACTTTTTCCTCTGCATTTTTTTTAATTTCTTTTTTTGCCATTTGCAACCACTGAATAGCTCCGTCATAAAGCAAAACAACCAATTGTAATGGACTTGCTGAATCCACCATGTTTTTTAAAAACTGTTTACTTTTTCCTTTGAGTTTTGGTTTTTGCATATTCATAGAAATTAATCCTAAGGACTTGTATCGGAGTAAATAAAATTACTCTTGAATAAAAATCTAAAAAATCACTCAAATAGATTAGGTAATCAACCAAAAAGACTATAAAAAACAAGGAATAACACTATTAGAGTGAATAAAAATGGCTGATGAAGAAAAACTTCAAGAAGAACCAGTAGTTATCAAAAAGATAATTAAAAAACAAATGGCGCATGGTCACCATGGTGGTGCATGGAAAGTTGCCTATGCTGATTTCGTAACAGCTATGATGTGTTTGTTTTTACTGCTCTGGCTGGTGAACGCTGATCCCAGCTCAAAAGTAATAATTGCAAAAGTTTTTAAACAACCCTCAACAAGTGGGCCTTTACAAGGAAATATATTTGTTTTTGGCGGTGCCAAAAGGCCAACAGACCCAGGGAAATTTGATGGAGGCGCAAGTTTTTTAGATTTTGAAAAACTGATTATCTCGAAAGAAAACAAAAAAGAAATAGCCAAGATGCTCAAAAAAGAACTTTTAGAAGAACTTGAACTTGAATCTGATAAAGAACTTTTGAATAATGTTGAATTTAATTTAACCAAAAAAGGAATCCTTATAGAAATAAAAGATTCTGCGACAAGAGAAGTTTTCAAAAAAGGATCTTCATCATTAACAGAACAAGCAATGCAAATCATTGACTCACTTTCAAAATTACTTAGAAATAAAATTAGCCCGATTATTTTAGCTGGACACACTGATGCCGCTCAATATAATTATGGCAACTATGATAACTGGAATCTATCTGTGGATAGAGCAATATCTGTAAAAAACAGATTGATTTTTGGCGGCATGTTAAAAGAGCGCTTTGCACGTATTGAAGGCTATGCAGACACTCAACCAAAAATACCGGGAGTAGCAACAGCAGCAGCTAATAGAAGAATTACACTATTACTACTACAAGATAATGAAGTAGAAAACTTAAAGCCTTCATATATTAATGAAGAAGATGCTTTAGGAAAGGAAATTAAGCAAGAAAAAATAAAAGAATCTCAACTAAAACAAGATGAGTTCGATGTTGATGAATATTTATCAAGGAAAAAAGACGTTTCTAGGACTTATACTCTTGAGGAACTAAAAAAGAAAAAAGCCCGTGACGCATTTAGAAAAAAATTCCCTAATGGTCGAGGAAGCAACCAAGTTGGAGATGCTGCTCAAGAAGCTAGTGGAGGTCACGAAGCTAAAAAACCTTCTGGTGGACACGGAGGGGGTCACTAACCAATGCTGCAATATATCCTAAATTGTTTAATTACTTTAACAGGCTTAAGCGTAGTGATTTTATTATTATGGCAACAATATCCAAAAATCGAAAAATGGTTAGTCGAAAAATTACAACTTAGCCTTGAAGGTTCTCATGACAATTATGGTATTTTGGGTGAAATTTTTTATTTATACAAACATAAAAGTTCACAAGCATGGCTTGATTGGATTTTGGCACAAACAGAAGAAGATAAAACAATTGCCTATAATCTTTTATTAAAACACATTGAAAAACCAATAGATAAATGGGGAGGTGTGACACAAGAAGCAATTGTTACTTTAGGATATTTTTCAAAACCAGACTTAATTGAACAATTAAATAAAATTATAGAACAATGTAAAAAACACTGGGAAAAATTTAAGTTATCAAAAAGATGGTATCAATCTGCATTAAAAGCTTCAATTGTTGATAGTGAAGATAGTGCCGTCAAACTTTTTGAACAAGAAATCACGAATATCAATTTTGAAGAACAAGCAAACCCAATAATTAAAACCTTAGAAGATTTTGATGAAGAAACAAATCTTAAACCTTTAATTCAACAGATTATTACCAACGATAAAATAAACTACATTGCAAAAGCATCAACATTAGAATTTATAAAAAACCGTAATGAAAATCAAGCTTTAGAAGTAGCATGTGAGGGATGTGAACATTATTTATCAAAACAAAAACCAAGCATAGATGATTTAAAAATTTTTGATGATCTTTTGCATATTGTAATTTCCAACATCGCTAATATTAATGAAACTGGATTTAAACTTCTCTATGCAGCATGTACTCACGATGCATTGTCAGCAACAGCAATCAGAGTCACAGAAGAAAATCTAAAAAAATCTCCAGAGATATTCTCAGCAAAAGAATTATATAAGTTAATAAATTTAAGCACAGACAAAAATAGAGTTATTCAAAAATGTTTAGAAAACTATTTTGAATTAAATAACGATGAAAAAAAACTTGTACAACAAGAAGATTTAGAAAACTTATACAGCTTTACCAAAGGACCTTATATACAGCAAGATATCAAAGAAAGTTTTTTTATACCTGAAATAGCAGCAGAAAGTTATGACCAACTTAAAAGCTTGTTTAAACAAAATATTATCAATCAAAATGGTATTAATGGAATTTTACTTTCTGGTAAAAATAGTAATCTAGAAAAAAATATTTTTGCGCGAAATCTTGCCAGTGAACGTCAATGGAAATTTATTTATGTTGCTATTGAAGATATTTTTTCAAGTGCAAATTCTAATCTTCAAAGACAACTTATTGAAGCTATCACCAGTTCAAAGCCCTGCCTACTCTTTCTTGAGGGTGTTGATGTTCTTTATACACAAAGCAATAATATCTCACCTAATTTCTATCAAATTATTTCTGATCCATTAGTTAATGTTTTTGGAGCAATTAATCAAGATATAGCAATCAATGAAAATCACGATTTTCAACTACAAAACCCTAACTCATCTATTGAAAGAATATTTAACAAAGGGTACTCAATAAAAAATCCGGATGAAAATTTAAAAAATGTTTTTATAAGCAGCAAAATCACAAAATTAGAAACAAATAGAAATCAACAAAGCTTCAAAGACTTACACATTACCCAACCTACGCAAAATCACTCTTTATTTGAATTTGATGATTTTTTAAACCAATATTTTAAAGGTTCATTACTAACAAGCGGAAAGCTTCTACCAATAGAAGAGTTTTTAAATATTAAATCACAAGAAGGTATTAAATAAATATGGAATTTAATTCAACATTATTTTCAATGATAGGAAGCATTTCTTTAACATCGTTGATCTTCTTTTTATTATTTAATAAGCATAAAAAAATAAACAAAGGCAATACTCAACTTTTCACTATCAATAATCAATCACAAGATACAAAAGAAAAGGAAAGATATAACAAAAACCCTGTTTTTTTTCTTTATGACCATGATCATCCAGAAAGTTGGGTAGATTGGATCAATAATCAAGCGAATAGCATCAAATTAGAAGCAGAAAATCATGTAAAGAAACATCTCAACGAAAATTATCATGACTGGAATGAAGACACTTTAAGTTTTTTGGAACTAATCGCTGAGATTGATTTTCCAGAAAAAAACAAAATAGTTTTAGATTGCTTAAAGAGAATAAACACTTCTTGGAAATACATTGAAGATGCTGCTTTCTTTTATAATTCAGCAATTAAAGCATTATATAAAATGAGTCCTGAGGATTTCTTAAATTATACAAATCAAGAACTAAAAAACAAAAGTAATAGTGAATCTAATTTAGAAAGAAAACGCATGTTACTAGATGTCATATTAGATATAGAACCTTTTCCAACTCAATTAGCAATTGATGTCATTGCCAGAGAGGATCAGCCCTACGGAATTAGAAGTTATCTATTACGCAAAATAAATAAATTAGCACAAGAAACCAAAGATGCTATTTACACTAAAGCTTTAAGTACAATAATAGATAAAAAAAATAAATTAAACGTAGACATAGACTCAAATGATTTGAATATTTTAGAAGACTTATTGCAAGAGGCTGTTAGAAATATTGCTCAAGTTGAGTATTTTCAATTACTAAAAAAAACGTCTGAAGAAAAACTTTTTAATCGACATGTATGCAAACAAGTTACAAAGTATCTAAATGCAAATTTTAATAATTTAACAAAAAGTGAATTACTCACTATTTGCCTTTTAAAAGACAGTTTGAATCATGAAATTAAAAGAGCTCTTGCAAAATTACAAAATTTAGATGTACATGAAATAAACCACATCATTCTTGAGGAAGACTGTCATCTTGATCTTAACAATATAGAAAAAAGCCAACAAAAATATTTACCCATTCCTTCTTTCTATAAGAAAAAATATGAGGAATTTAAAAGTTATTTTTTCAAAGGCAAAGAAAAATATACCCATATCACCAACGAAAAAACGTTTGGTGGTGTTGTCATGTTAGGCAATAATTATTTTGAAAAAAAATATTACACACAAAAAATTGCACAAGAAGAAAATTGGGATTATTTAGTTATTAACTTAGATGACATTTATGATGAAGAAAGTTACAATCAGGCATTTAATAAATTTACAAATCTTTCTAAACCATATTTAATTTATATAGAAAATCCACAATATTTTGTTGGTAAAGAGGGTTTGGAACTCAATGCCTATATAGAAAAATTTTTTCAAGTATTATGTATTCAAGCTTTAGACAATAAATCTTTTTTAGCTGGAGATTTGCCAATAACAAGTCAAGAACTTGATAACCCGCTCATGAACGAAAGATTGAAAAAACTAAAATCAATTCTATTTCCACAAGTTGTAGAAATAAATATAAAAGACAAGACTTTTAAAAAAATGATCATTGATGAATATCTTAGATACATCTCAGTAAAAAGATTTGATCAAAAAAAATCACTAATTGATCAATTACTTGAAAAAAGTGAAGGTTTAAATAATTTTCAATTTTGTTACTTTGTAATTGAAAATTTAAAGATTATGCTTTTAGTCTTTAATAAACAAACAGATCTAGAGCTAATTAATAAATTACACGATGAGTTTTTTAATGCAGAACAATTAATTTAATACAATTTCTGCCGCCGTTAGGACTTCTTGTCCAGCTTGGTTTTTAGCATTAAAAACAAATTGCTCGTCTGATTGCCATTTACCTTTATAAGTTAAAACATCGCAAGGTTTAACAACACCTGTAAATCTAACTTTGTAAGATTTTAATTTAGCTGGGTTGATTTCAGCCGCTATCATATTAACCCCAAGTGCCATTGTTGCCATACCATGCAAAATATTTGTTCCTAGACCAACTTTTTTTGCAAAGTCTTTGTCTAAGTGGATCACATTGAAATCACCGCTCGCACCTGCATAAACTTGAGGAAGGTATTTATCAATAAAAACTTTATAAACAACTTCTTTGTTATTAAATTTTTCTACATGAAATAAATCCTGAAAAGGTTTTTCTAAATCTATAGTTTTTTCATTAATTGTTTCTAACTCTTTAAGTAAAAGTTTTTTTTGTGATTTTTCTTGAGCTTTTTCAGGCAAAAGAGAAGCAAACTTCATTGCTAATTTTTCTGACAAAGTAAAATCAGTGTCATTTCCACCACGAACAATAAAAGTCCAAAAAGAATCACAAACTTTTTCTTGTAATTGGTTAAAAGATTCCGTATGAAAAACAACAAAATCATGCTTGCCTTTAGAAAATATTTTGCTGATTTTTCCTTTGGTTTCAATAGTATCGCCAACTTTGACTGGTTTCAAATAATTAAACTCTTGTTCTCCATGAACAAGTTTACGTAAATTCAAATTTAATTCTTTATCAAAAAGAACATCAGCAAGTAGGACATTTTGATAAACAACTGGAAAAGTTGGTGACACAAATTCACTAAATTTTTCTAAATCAGCTTTAGTTGCAATCAAAAACTCTCGCAATTTTTCAAAACCAACTTGGAATTTAATGGGTCCATATTCTTTATTTAAAAACTTTTGACTAATCACCATAATTTATTTATTATAAGACCTTTTTAAAAGATCATAAATAACAGGTAAACCTCTAAGTAAATTAGTAAGCACTGCCAAACAAACCACAATAAAAGTTATATAGCTAGAAGGATATAAAATCAAGAAAACAAAACTCAGTATCTTAGCTAAACCCATCATAAAACGCATAAAACGACTTGACCTTAGCCAAGAATCACCAAGTGGAGTGTCCGTTTGCATCGTAATATAGTCGACGATCAAGCCCCTAAGAAGAAATACAACAAAAACCCAAAAACCAATTCTATGTATAAGAGCAAAATATAACCAATAACTAAGTTCTACTATCCTATCTGAATAAACATCTAACTTAGCTCCAAAAACTGAACATTGATTAAGTTTTCTTGCCAAATAACCATCCAAAGCATCCATCAGCATAACAATTAAAACCAAAATCAAAAAAACATTTTGATTTTGATTTACTTGAAAAAAATAAATACTAAAAAAACAAAAGACTACTCTTAAGTAACAAACTAGATTAGGTATTGTAAAAATCTTCATTCTTTTAAATCTGGTCTTAAGTGAGCGGCGTTACCTAAATAAACATGATTAATATCATTTTTAGTTTTTGTTGATTGTACCTGAATCAATACTCTTATACATTTTTCTAAGCCACCAACAATAAAAGGTTCTTGAGATGTGAAAAAAGGCACATCTCCCCACTCTAGACCCAAACGAATTGCAGAAGAAGCGTTAAAGCTTGTTAGGTCCTGAGTCATAGTTAAAAAAACCATAATAATATCATCACGATTGATATCGTTTGTTTCAACTATTTTTCTTACCATCTCAACAGATGCTTGCTTAATTTCATCAGCAGTATCATTTTCAACAGTAACAGCCCCTCTGATTGCAACAGGTTTCATATAAATTATTATAGCGAAGATTAAGGGCAAATACAGAAATGCTTCAAATAAAGTAAAATAATTAATGTGAAAAAAGGTGTTTTACTTTTACAAATGGGGGGGCCGTGCTGCAAACATGGAGTCAGAAGTTTTCTTTTAAATTTATTCAGTGACCCGTTTTTAATTCAATTACCTTTTTTCCTAAAACCTTTTCAAAAATTACTTGCAAAAATAATCACAAATAAAAGAGTTGACGGGGTAATTGAAAAATACGAAGAAATTGGCGGCGGTTCGCCAATTCTTTTTGAGACTCAATGCCAAGCTAAAGCACTAGAAAAATTCTTAAATAAAAATAGCTCAGACAAATATCAATGCTTTATTGCTATGCGCTATTCTTATCCATTTTTGCAAGACACCATAAAACAAATAAAACAAGCAAATATTACAAGCCTTGATGTAATACCTCTCTACCCTCAATACTCAAAAGCAACTACGGGTTCAAGTTTTTGGGAGTGTGAAAAACTTTTTAAAGAAAATGATATTTCAATTGCCACCAACTATATAGAAAGCTGGCAAGAAAATCAATATTTTGTAGAGCTTATTAAAAATAGAATTATAGATAGTCTTGAAAACTTTAATGAAACTAGAAATGAAAAAATACAAGTTTTATTTTCTGCACATGGTCTGCCACAAAGATATGTCGATCAAGGTGATCCCTACCAAAAACAAATTGAAGCATCGTGTCAAGCAATCATAAATGTCCTAGACGAAAAATACAAAAAACGCATCGACTGGCAAATAACTTATCAAAGCAGAGTAGGTCCTGAGAAATGGCTAGAACCTAATACCGAAGATGTTTTAGAGGAACTTGGTAAAACAGCAAAAGAAAATGTTTTAATTGTACCAATTAGTTTTGTCGGTGACCATATCGAAACTCTACATGAGCTTGGCATTGAATATAAAGAAGTTGCTATTGCAGCTGGTGTTAAAAATTATCATGTAACAAGGTTACCAAAAGCAAACACTCTGTTAATTCAAGCATTGGCTGATACTATTGGTATCAAACAAAAGGAAATTATCCCTGTATGAAAGCTGTAATTTATAACCCACAAAGAGTAGATGAAAACTTTCTAGAATATACAGAAATAACTGAGCCTAGTTTAAACAATAATAATGCAATCATCAAAATGAGTGCTGTTGGTGTTTGTGGCTCTGATCTATTAAAACTTGATAGGGACTTAGTAAAACCCAGTACTGTACTTGGTCATGAACTAGTTGGCACAATTTATAAAATCTCAGCAGAGATGTCAGAAAAATATAACTTAAAAGAAGGACAACGCATTATTTCTTCTCATCATGTACCATGTTTGCAATGTAAATTTTGTTTGAACGAGCAAGAAAGTCTCTGCCAAGAATTCAAGCAAAGTAATTTTTTTCCAGGTGCTTTTTGTGAATATATTGAGCTAAGTGAAAGGCATCTACAATATACCCTGCAAAAAATCCCTGATAGTTTAAGTGACGCTGAAGCAAGCTTCACAGAACCACTGGCATGTTGTATTAAAGCTATTGAAAGATCAAATATTAAAAATCATCAAGGTAATGCCGCAAAAGTACTTGTACTTGGCTTAGGTTCCATCGGACTTATGCTAGGGCAATTAGTGAAGCACTACCGACCAGAACTAGAATTATTTGGTTGTGATTTATTAGCAGACCGACTCAATCTAGCTTTAGAATTAGGTTTTGACCAAACACAAAAAAGATTAAACGATAAATTTGATTTTATATTTTTGTGCGCTGGTGCTAATATTAGCCCTGAACTTGCTATCAAACATGCTGATAATGGAGCTAATATTATTGTCTTTTCAAGTATCGGCTCTAATGAAATTGGTTTTAACAATAACGATATTTACTACAAAGAGTTAACTATTAAATCTAGTTATTCGCCAAACCTAAAAAATCTTGAAGAAAGCCTGAGGCTAATAAAAGAAAATAAAATCCAAGTAAAGCAGTTGATTAGCCACCAAACTAATTTAAGCCAGTTGGGCAAAACAATTACAAAAGCAAAACAAGAAAATGCTTTAAAAGTCTTATTAGTAAATAATTAAGTATCCACCCAAAAATGAAGTTTTTCATGACAGCTTAACAGCTCAAAAAGCTTTGAATGCTAAAATTAATTTTATGAAAGAAAAAGAATTTTTAATGATCCCCGGACCAACTCCTGTACCTGAATCTATATTACAAGCACATGCCAAACACCCAATTGGTCATCGCTCGGGAGAGTTTTCAAAGATTTTTATGAATGCCACCGAAAAATTACAATGGCTTGGACAAACCAAAAACGATGTATTTATTTATACCGCTTCTGGCACAGGGGCAATGGAAGGAGCAATTGCAAATACTATTAACCGCGGTGACAAAGTTTTGTCTTTGGTAATTGGTGTATTTGGCAAAAGATTTGCTGATGTTGCCGAGCTTTATGGTGCGCAAGTAACACGCATAGAAAAAGAACCCGGAGAAGCTGTAAGTGCCGAAGAGCTAAGACAAGCCTTAGAACAAGGTCCTTTTAAAGCAGTCACCATCACGCATTCAGAAACCTCTACTGGAACTGCAAATGATATTGAGACTTTGATTCCAATTATCAAAAAGAACAATCCAGACACTTTAGTTTTGTTAGATGCCATAACATCTTTAGCATGTATGAACGTGGCTATCGATCAACTTGAAATCGATGTCTGCGTATCTGGCTCACAAAAAGGCTTTATGTTACCACCGGGATTGAGTTTTATTTATGTATCGCAAAAAGCTTATGCGGCAAAAGAAAACTGCACTACTCCTAGTTATTATTTTTGTTGGCAACAAGCCAAAAAAGCCCTCAATGACAAAACAACACCATGGACTCCAAATGTTTCTTTGATTGTAGCTTTGGAAAAAGCCTTAGAGATAATGTATAGCGAAGGCTTAGAAAATATCATTGCTCGACACAAAAAATTAAGAGACAGACTTAGACAAGGTATTAGAGATTTAGGTTTAGAACTTTTAACTGCCGATGAAACTGCATCTTGCGCTATCACGGCAATCTGGCCTCCAGAGGGCATTAATGTTCCTGATATAAGAAAAAGTTTTAAAGAAGATTGGAATATTACTGTTGCTAATGGTCAAAGACATTTAAAAGACAAACTTTTTAGAATGGGGCATTTAGGTTTTGTTTGTGAGCGCGATATTTTAACTGGACTTAGTGCGCTAAAAGCTGTTTTAGAAAAATTGGGTTACCAGCAAAATATACAAATAAAAACTACTGCTTAATAGCAAGCAAAATATCTCTTGCACCAGCTTCAATCAAAGTTAAGGCAAGTTTTCTACCTAATTCTTGAAATTGCTTTGATTTCATGGATCTGGTTATTTGCTCTGTACCATCTAAACTTGAAACAAGCCCAGTAATAATAAATTCTCCATCTTGATATTCACTATAAACACCAATAGGAACTTGGCAACCTCCTTCGAGTTCTTGTAAAAACTGTCGTTCTATAAAAATCATTTTTTCTGTTAGTTCATGATTTACAGCTTGGCGTAGCAAAGTTTTCAAATCATCTCTATTTGCTTTAATTTCAACAGCAAGTGCACCTTGTCCTACTGCTGGCAAAATCTCATAAGGGTCTAAATATCTATCAATTAGCTCTTCTTGACCAAGTCTTTTGATTCCAGCGGCTGCCAAAACAATGGCATCAATTTGATTTTCTGGGTCATTAAGTTTTTTAAATCTGGTTTGTAAATTACCTCGGATATCAACAAATTTTTTATTAGGGAAATACGCCTGCAACTGAGCCTTGCGACGTAAACTTGATGTTGCAATGACTTGTGCTTGTTCTAAAGAATTAAGCGCTTCTACTTTGGCGCGCTCAGAAAAACACAAAACATCTCGCACATCTTCACGAACACTAGTTGCACAAATCTCTAAGCCTTGTGGCAAACTAGTAGGCAAGTCTTTCATAGAATGCACAGCCAAATCTATACTTTCATCTAACAATGCGTTCTCTAATTCTTTAGTAAACAAGGCCTTATCACCAATTTTAGACAAAGCAGTATCTAAAATCTTATCGCCCTTAGTTTTAATTTTTATAATTTCAACTTCTAAATCTGGATTTTGTTTTAAAATTTCTGCTTTGACAAACTCACTTTGAATCAAAGCTAATTTACTATCTCGAGAACCTATTTTTAGTTTTGTAATAGTCACGATATTACTCTTTAAACAACTACTTTTTGATTAGAAATGATAGTACCAACATCAAGCCCAGTGACGATATCACGAACCGCACCGGGTCTAGCAAAATCAAAAACTGCAATTGGCAAATCTTTATCTCTACATAAAGCAATTGCTGCAGTATCAATGATTTTTAAATTCTTTTGAATGACTTCTTCATAATTCATTTGAGCAAATTTAGTTGCTGTTTTGTCTTTTTTAGGATCTGCGCTATAAACTCCATCAACACCATTTTTTGCCATCAACATTAAGTCACAATCCATTTCAGAAGCTCTAAGTGCCGCCGCTGTATCAGTAGTAAAAAATGGGTTTCCAGTTCCACCGCCAAAAATAACTACTCTACCTTTAGCCAAATGTCTTTGCGCGCGACGTCTAATATATGGTTCAGCGATAGCATTCATATTAAGGGCAGTTTGTACTCTGGTTGTTACTCCTTGTTTTTCTAAAACTCCTTGCAAAACTAATGCATTCATTATGGTTGCTAGCATTCCTACATAATCAGCTTGGGCTCTATCCATACCAAGCTCGGTTGAT
>Ga0181568_10004540_pt1 | contig 12357 bp, 13 predicted proteins | sample 101ome_20_FD_133758 | JGI IMG/M metagenome (GOLD analysis project Ga0181568, IMG submission 133758) | Coastal salt marsh microbial communities from the Groves Creek Marsh, Skidaway Island, Georgia - 101404AT metaG (megahit assembly) | ecosystem: Environmental > Aquatic > Marine > Intertidal... | reverse complement strand
AATTTTGTCGTAATCTTCAGTTTTGATGGCCATCAATAATTCGTAATCTTCTCCACCGTTGAGAAGGGCTGTACTACTGTTGATTTTGAATTCCTCTGCGGCAGTTGAAGTCTGTGGATCAGCAGGAAGTTTTTCCTCATATAAATCACATCCCACACCAGAGGCCTTACAGAGATGAAAAATTTCTGAAGAAAGTCCATCACTAATATCAATCATAGCATTGGGTATAATGTCGACTTCCTCCAAAAGTTCTATAATATCCTTTCTTGCTTCGGGCTTCAATTGCCTTTCTACGCAATAGGTGTAAAGCGACAAATCCGGTTGGTTGTTTGAATTCACCTTAAAAACCTCCTTTTCGCGTTCCAGTACTTGCAAGCCCATGTAAGCTCCTCCTAAATCACCACTCACAAACAAGAGGTCGTTTGGTTTTGCTCCTGAACGGTAAGTGATTTTTTCCTTTTCGACTTGACCTATCGCTGTAATAGAAATAATTAGTCCAGTAGTGCTGCTCGAGGTATCTCCCCCTACTAAATCTACACTGTAATTTTTACAAGCCAATTCGATACCTGTATATAACTCCTCCAAAGCCTCCAAAGGAAAACGATTGGATACTGCAATAGATACTGTTATTTGGGTAGGATGAGCATTCATTGCATACACATCAGAAAGATTGACCATTACAGACTTATAGCCCAAATGCTTTAAAGGCATGTAAGACAAATCAAAATGAATACCCTCAATCAAAAAATCAGTACTCACTACCGTATGCCCTTCTGTAAAGTTCATCACCGCAGCATCGTCTCCAATACCTTTATGGGTCGTCGAATGAAACACAGGAAAATTTTTGGTCAAATGATAAATTAGGCCAAATTCTCCTATTTCCGAAAGGGGTGTGGTATTTTTGTTTTCAAACATTTGTTAAAATTAGTATGTTTTTAGACAAACTCTTATTTTCTTCATTAATTTAGATAATCTATTTGTTAAATCATGCCCAAATAACCAAATGAAACTTGGATTTGCTTTTACACTAATATTATCATTTTTCACACTAATTTCCTGCCAAAAAGAATCATTAACCGACAGTAATAAAAAAACTGTCGATCCCAATACCTCTATCAATGGAAACCCTGATTTAACGAATAATCAGGGGTTTGGAAACCCATGTGAGAATGGATATGCAGGAAAATATCCTTGCAAAGGTTTCGATCTATTAGCACATATTGACCTTTCCACATTTAAAAGTGACTCGGGGAACGATTCTTGGGGTTGGACCGATCCAGATACTCAAAAAGAATATGTACTTATGGGTTTAGATGATGGTACGGCATTTGTAGACATAAGCGAGCCCACAGATCCCATTTTTTTGGGGAAATTGCCTACCTCAACAGAGGTAAGTGATTGGAGAGATATTAAGGTATATAAAAATCACGCCTACATCGTGAGTGAGGCAGCGGGCCATGGCATCCAAGTTTTTGATCTCACTCGGTTGAGGGAGGTAGAACCCGAACAAAACTTTGCCCCAGACAGGGTTCTTAAAACGGTTCCAACAGCCCATAATATGGTTGTCAACCCAGAAAGTGGGTACGGATATGTAGTGGGAACGAATAGAAACGATGAATATAAAGGAGGGGTACATTTCATCGATCTTAATGACCCTAATAGCATAAGATTTGTAGGGGGATATGGTGAAGCAGGATATAGCCACGACGCCCAAGTGGTCAATTACAAGGGCCCGGATCTAGAATATAGAGATAAGGAAATTTTCCTGGGATCCAACGAAACTAAATTGGTGATTGTTGATGTTACAGATAAAGAAAATCCAAAAAAAATTGCTGAAGAAAGTTACCCAAACGTTGTCTACACTCATCAAGGCTGGTTTACTGAAGATCAAAAGTACTTTATCTTGGGAGACGAATTGGACGAGTCCATTATAGGTGGTAAAACCAGAACATTGGTTTTTGACCTCACTGATCTGGACAAGCCCCAGCTTTACCATACTTATTTTGGCACTACAGATGCTATAGATCACAACGGGTATATCAAAGGAGATGAATTTTATCTTGCCAATTACACTGCTGGTATTAGATTGATATCCATAAATGACCTCAAAAATAAAAACATGACCGAAATAGGGTTCTTTGATACTTTTCCTGAGCACAATTCAAATACTTTCAATGGTGTTTGGAATGTCTATCCCTTTTTCGATAGTGGAGTGATAGTAATCAGTGACTATGACAGAGGGCTATTCCTTGTTAAAAAATCAAATTAAAAGTGTCCAAAAAATTCTTACCTATTTTTTCAATTTTACTTTTTTGGGGATGTTCATCCGATCATATTTCCAATACCATTCCGTCTGTTATATTTTCTGGAATCTTGACAGAGGTCAAACTTTTCGGGGGAAGTGACGAAGAAGTGGCAAGAAAAATGATCGAGCTTCGAGAAGGAGGCTATGCTATGGTGGGTAGTACAAAGAGTATCGATGGAGATTTCAGTGATCGCGTTGCCAATGATTGGGATATGTTTTTAATTAAAATGGATGAGCAGGGGGAGGTGACTTGGAAAAAAACATACGGAGGCAGTGGTGACGATTTTGGTTTTTCTTTGTCAGAAACCCCGGAGGGAGGATTTGTTCTAATCGGTTACAGCAACAGTCAGGACGGAGATGTTCCCCCTACCATGGGACACCATGACAATTGGATCATCAAAGTAGATACATTAGGTGGGATAATCTGGAAAAAATCCATTGGATATTCTGGTCACGACCATGCCTATAATGTAATTTCTACAACAGATGGAGGATATTTTTTCAACGGTTTTTTGGATGTTACCGCTTCTAATGGAGAGGGAAATTCCGGTAAATCTTCCCAAACTAATCGTCATGGAGTAGGGGAATTTTGGTGTCACAAAATTGATGCCCACGGCAACATTCAATGGCAAAGGTATTTTGGGGGAACTAACAACGATCGTTCTTTTGATGCCATTGAAACCCGGCAGGGTAATTTTTTGGTAGTGGGGACCTCAGAAAGTGAAGATGTAGATGTAAAAAACCCAAAGGGAGGTTATGATGTTTGGGTGGTTATGATCTCTCCCAGGGGAGACCTCCTTTGGGAAAACTCATATGGAGGGAGTTTGGTTGACGAGGCATCAAATGTAATCGAGGACTCTTATGGAAATTTTAGAGTCATTGGTAATACCCATAGCGAAGACATGGATGTGACTGATCCCAAAGGCTCATCGGATGCATGGCAAATCGCGTTGGATAAATCTGGGAAATTGATTAGCAGTTACAATTTTGGAGGAAGTGACTTTGACCGTGGCACCGCAATCAGTGAAGGTCTATGGGGGGAATTATTCATCACAGGTTATTCCCGAAGTACTGATGGGGATATAACAAGCAATCAGGGAGAAAACGATATTTTTTTGATTTTTTCGCCCAACCCCCGAAGTAATTTTAAAACCATTACTTTGGGAGGAGAGGGACAAGACTTTGCCTATGACATTTTAATTCGGAGTGACGGCGGGGTTACTGTTGTTGGCCAATCCTTCAGTAAAAATAAATACTTCCAAAAAAACAAGGGAAAAAGTGATATTCTTGTAGCCAGTTGGCACTAAGAATTGTCGATTTAATAATAGTCAGAATTGATAGTAAAAGCCAGTTCTTAATAGGAAATACGCTATATTTGTGTCAGTTAAAAAAAATTGTCTAAGCATGATCAAGGTATCAACCAACGCACAACAAAAAGTTTCGCAATTGATGCGTGAAGAGGGTTTCAACCCTGATCTAGATTTCGTCCGAGTAGGGGTGAAAAGCGGAGGTTGTTCCGGCTTATCATATGACTTAAGTTTTGACCGATCTCAAACCGATGAGGATCGGTTATTTGAAGATAATCAGGTAAAGATTTTGGTTGATAAAAAAAGCTTATTGTACCTGTTGGGAACTACACTAGATTATTCAGGAGGATTGAATGGTAAAGGCTTTGTTTTTAACAACCCCAATGCAGAGCGAACTTGCGGATGTGGGGAAAGTTTTTCAATGTAACCAATAATAGTATGGCTTATACTGAAGAAGAATTAAAAAAAGAACTGGAAACTAAAGAATACGAATACGGTTTTTATACGGATATCGATTCTGAGACCTTTCCTGTGGGTTTAAATGAGGAAGTAGTTGTTCGTATCTCCCAAAAAAAGAAGGAGCCTGAATGGATGACAGAATGGCGTTTGAAAGCTTATAAAGCCTGGAGAGAGATGGAAGAGCCCGATTGGGCTAATGTCAAATATTCCAAACCTGATTATCAGGCAATATCTTATTATTCTGCTCCCAAGAAAAAAGATCAATATAAAAGCTTAGATGAGGTGGATCCCGAGTTACTCAAAACTTTTCAAAAACTTGGTATTTCAATTGATGAGCAAAAAAAACTGGCTGGAGTGGCCGTGGACATCGTTATGGACTCTGTATCCGTAGCCACAACATTTAAGGATACCTTGGCCAAAAAGGGTATTATTTTCTGCTCTATTTCTGAAGCCATTCAAGAACATCCAGATCTGGTAAAAAAACATATTGGTACTGTAGTCCCTATTAAGGACAATTATTTTTCTGCTCTCAATTCGGCAGTATTTTCTGACGGTTCTTTCTGTTATATTCCCAAGGGAGTTAGATGCCCTATGGAACTTTCCACATATTTCAGGATCAATCAAGCGGGAACAGGTCAGTTTGAAAGAACTCTTGTCATTGCTGATGAATCGAGTTATGTGAGTTATTTGGAAGGTTGTACAGCACCATCTCGAGACGAAAACCAGTTGCATGCTGCAGTGGTGGAACTCGTGGCCTTAGACGATGCCGAAATCAAATATTCAACCGTTCAAAACTGGTTTCCCGGAGACAAAAAAGGTAAAGGAGGAGTATACAACTTTGTAACAAAAAGGGGTATTTGCCATAAAAATTCTAAAATATCATGGACTCAAGTAGAAACCGGCTCTGCTGTTACTTGGAAATACCCTTCATGTATCCTCAAAGGTGATAATTCAATAGGGGAGTTTTATTCCATTGCATTGACTAACAATTATCAGCAAGCCGATACGGGAACCAAGATGATTCATTTGGGTAAAAACACCAAAAGCACTATTATTTCCAAGGGGATTTCTGCGGGTAAGTCTCAAAATAGTTACCGTGGTTTGGTTCAAATACTGCCAAAAGCCACCAACGCCAGAAACTTTTCTCAATGTGATTCTTTACTAATGGGAAACAAATGTGGAGCCCATACCTTCCCATACATTGAGGCTAAAAACAAAACCGCCCAAATTGAACACGAGGCCACTACCAGTAAGATTGGAGAGGATCAAATATTTTATTGTAACCTAAGGGGGATTGATCCTGAAAAAGCCATTGCACTAGTCGTCAACGGTTTTAGCAAAGAAGTTCTCAACAAACTTCCCATGGAATTTGCGGTTGAAGCTCAAAAATTATTAGAAATCTCTCTTGAGGGATCTGTAGGTTAAAAAAACAAATATGTTAACGATAGAAAATCTTCATGCTCAAGTAGAGGGTAAACAAATCCTCAAAGGCATCGACTTGGATGTTAAATCCGGAGAAATACACGCCATAATGGGACCCAACGGATCGGGAAAAAGTACCCTTTCTTCCGTCATTGCAGGTCATCAAGATTATGAGGTCAATCAAGGAACCATGCTATTGGAAGGTGAAGATTTAACGGATTTGTCACCGGAAGAACGTGCACACAAAGGCATATTCCTCTCTTTTCAATACCCAGTTGAGATTCCTGGAGTAAGCGTAACCAACTTCATTAAAACTGCCATCAATGCTTCTCGTAAGGCAAAAGGTTTAGAAGACATGCCGGCTAATGTAATGTTAAAAAAAATCAGAGAAAAATCCTCTCTCTTGGAAATTGATTCTCGTTTTCTTTCACGCTCTCTTAATGAAGGTTTTTCTGGTGGAGAAAAAAAACGCAATGAAATATTCCAAATGGCAATGATGGAACCTAAACTTTCCATTCTCGATGAAACCGATTCAGGTTTAGATATAGACGCACTTAAGATCGTAGCTAACGGGGTCAACAAATTGAGATCCAAAGACAATGCAATAATTGTAATAACGCATTACCAGAGATTGTTGGAATACATTGTTCCTGATTTTGTTCACGTACTCTTCGACGGTAAAATTGTAAAATCTGGAACCAAGGATTTAGCAATAGAATTGGAAGAAAAAGGATACGATTGGATCAAGGAAATGGCCTAAACTTTATGGATTTTAAAGAAAAATTACTGGCTTCCCATTTGGCTTTTGAAGAAAGAATAGACCATTCCGATCCCGTTCATCAAACGCGATTAGATGCTCTTGAAATTTTTGAAAAGAAGGGATTTCCTTCAATAAGAGATGAAGCTTGGAAATTCACCTCACTCAGCACCATGGTAAGGCAAGATTACGCTCTATTTCCTGAGACTGAAACAACCATTCAACTTAAAAAAGTAAAAAAGTATTTCTTATACGAAATTGATACCTATAAAGTGGTTTTTATCGATGGTGTTTATAGCCCTTTTCTATCAGACACCACCCACGATGGTTTGGATGTTTGTCTTATGTCTGCGGCATTATCCAAGGCAAAATATCGTCGTTTAATAAACACCTATTTCGACAAAATCACCAATAAAGATGACAGTCTCACAGCCCTCAATACCTCCTACACCCAAGAGGGAGCCTATGTTTATATTCCCAAAAGTGTAGTGGCAGAAAAACCCATTGAGATCATTCATTTCTCCACTGGTGAGGAAAAAGCCTTGTGGTTGCAACCCAGAAATTTGATAGTAGTTGATCAGAATGCACAAGTTCAAATTCTAGAGCGACACCAAAGTCTCAAAGAACACCATGTGGTCACCAATTCTGTTACTGAAATTTACACACATCAAGATGCATTTGTAGATTATTACAAAATCCAAAACGACCTGAGTTCTGCTTCACTAATAGATAATACCTATATTTCTCAAGAAAAAAACAGCAATGCAAGGGTACATACCTTTTCGTTGGGGGGAAAATTAATTCGAAACAATTTGAATTTTTACCTCATGGGCGAACATAGTCACTCCACTCTCAAAGGCATTACACTACTTAAGGATAAGCAACATGTAGACCATTATACTTTGGTAGATCATCTCTCTCCTAATTGCGAAAGTCACCAAGACTACAAGGGTGTTTTTTCCGAAGGGTCAAAAGGTGTATTCAATGGTAAAATCCACGTTGACCAGTCGGCACAAAAGACTAATGCCTTCCAACAAAACAATAACATACTCCTAGATGACAAAGCTACGGTCAACACTAAACCCCAATTAGAAATTTTTGCCGATGATGTCAAATGTTCCCATGGTTGTACTGTGGGTCAATTGGATGAAAACGCACTTTTCTACCTGATGTCAAGAGGAATCCCCAAAAAAGAAGCCAAAGCATTGATGACCTATGCCTTTGCAAATAACGTTTTGGAAAGTGTAGAGCTACCCATTTTGAAAAAGCGCATCAACAAACTGATTGCCCAAAAATTGGGAGTTAATCTTGGATTTGATTTATAGCTTATGGATATTCAAAAAATCCGTAAAGATTTTCCAATTCTAAATCGGCAAGTAAATGGCAAACCTTTGGTTTATTTTGACAATGCCGCTACTTCCCAAACCCCTGTTCAAGTTATTGATACTATTGCTGATTACTACAAAAATTACAACGCCAATATCCATCGCGGCGTTCATGCTTTGAGCCAGGAGGCTACTGATGTTTATGAAGCGGCAAGGCGTAAAATTCAAAAACATTTCAATGCCACACAGCCTCATGAGATCATTTTCACCTCCGGAACAACTCACAGTATTAATATAGTTAGTAGTGGATATGCACAATTATTGGTGCAGGGAGACGAACTCATCGTTTCTGGTTTGGAGCACCATTCCAATATTGTACCATGGCAAATGCTTTGCGAAAGAACAGGAACAGTGCTCAAAGTCATTCCTATCCATCAAAACGGGGTTTTGATGATGGATGAGTACGAAAAACTACTTTCTGACAAAACAAAGTTGGTTTTTGTTAATCATGTCTCCAATGCTTTGGGAACGATCAATCCAATAGAGGAAATTATCAAAAAGGCCCATTCTGTTGGGGCTGAGGTTTTGATTGATGGTGCACAAGCTTCTCCTCATATCCAATCAGATGTTCAAGATTTGGATGTAGATTACTATGTAACTTCTGCCCACAAATTATGCGGCCCGATGGGAATTGGGATTCTTTATGGAAAAGAATCCGCCCTTAGACGTTTGCCTCCCTACCAAGGTGGAGGTGAAATGATTGCTGAGGTAACTTTTGAGAAAACCACTTATGCCGATTTGCCCCACAAGTTTGAAGCCGGTACACCCAACATTGCCGGAGGCATAGCTTTTGGTGCTGCGCTGGACTACATCAATGCAATTGGGATGAAGAAGATCGCCGCTTATGAGGAAGAACTCCTGCAATATGCCACAGAAAAGCTAAGTGAAATTCCCGGATTAAAAATTTATGGCACTGCCCCTAAAAAAACAGCGGTCATCTCTTTCAATGTTCAAGGCATTCACCCTTATGATATTGGGAGTATTTTGGACAAGCTTGGTATTGCTGTTAGAACTGGACACCACTGTGCCCAGCCCATCATGGACTTTTATCAAATCCCAGGTACCGTTAGGGCCTCCTTTTCTTTTTATAACACTTTTGAAGAGATTGACACCATGTTAGAAGCACTCAAAAAGGCCATCTCGATGTTGCAATAAATCATTAATTTTGGGTATGGAAACTATAGAAGCGGCACAAGATGAAATTGTAGAGGAGTTTTCCATGTTTGAAGACTGGATGCAACGCTATGAATATATGATAGAATTGGGAAAATCACTCCCGTTGATAGACCCAAAACTCAAGACTGATGATTTTATCATCAAGGGATGCCAAAGCAAAGTCTGGGTTCATGCTGACTTAAAAGATGATAAATTGATTTTTACTGCCGACAGTGACGCCATTATTACTAAGGGTATTATTGCCATTTTGATTCGTGTATTTTCTAATCAACATCCTGATGCCATAATCGAGGCAAATACAGAATTTATTGATAAAATTGGATTAAAGGAACATTTGTCCCCCACTCGTGCCAATGGTTTGGTCTCCATGATCAAACAACTAAAAATGTATGCCATTGCCTTTAAAACACAATTGAACTGATCATGTCAAAAGAAATTAATGAAACCGCCAAATTAGGTGATAAAATTATTGGAGTACTCAAAACCATCTATGATCCCGAAATCCCTGTGGATATTTATGAACTTGGATTGATCTATGATGTTTTTGTAAACGAAGATGACGATGTCAAAATACTGATGACCCTAACGACTCCCAACTGTCCTGTAGCGGAAACACTCCCACGTGAAGTAGAAGAAAAAGTTAAATCTTTGGACGAAGTCAAGGACGCAGAGGTGGAAATTACCTTCGATCCCCCTTGGTCTCAAGATCTGATGAGTGAGGAAGCCAAATTAGAATTAGGAATGCTATAAATGACTGATAGTATTGTCAATCGCGTTGCATCAAGTACCTTGATTATTTTCGATCTTGAAGAACTATATCAAATCGGAATCAGACAGTCCATCGATTTATCCCAATGGTTGGATCAAGGACTACTGCTTAAAGAAAAGGAATTCAGAGCGCAACTCAAGGCCCATGACTGGAGTGTCTACCAAGATCAATTCATCGCCTTACACTGTTCAACCAAGGCCATTTTACCCGCCTGGGCTTCCTTATTGGTCACGACCCACCTTAAGCCCTATGCCCGAAAGGTAGTCCTGGGGAGTTTAAAAGATCTAGAAGTGCAGCTATTTGCTGAAGAAATTCAACTTTTGGAAATATCTCCTTACAAAGACCAACCTGTGATAATCAAAGGTTGTAGTGAAAAAACTGTCCCTCAGGATGCTTACGTTCAATTGATTGACAAACTTCAGCCCGTTGTAAAAAGTCTTTTTTATGGTGAAGCCTGTTCCTCGGTTCCTCTCTACAAAAAGAAGAAATAGTTACTTTTGGGATAATCGCTAACTTTTTGAAAGATTCCAAAAAAGTATTGATTTTGACCTACTACTGGCCTCCCTCAGGAGGTTCGGGCGTTCAACGTTGGATTTATTTTACCAAATACCTAAAGCAGTTTGGGTGGGAACCCATTGTCATCACTGTAGATGAAAAAAAGGCTTCCTATACTGTTATGGATTTCGAACTCCTGGATCAGGCAAAAGGTATCCAAGTAATTAAAACCGACACCAAAGAACCGCTAAAAATCTATTCACAAATTTTGACGGGATCATCCATTAAAGGCATTCCTCAGGGAGCAGTTTCTAAAAAGGGGTGGTTTTCCAAAATGGCTGCTTTTGTCCGTGGTAATTTTTTTATTCCCGATGCTCGAAAAGGCTGGAATACCTTTGCCAAAATAAAAGCTGAAAAGCTCATCCGTGAAAAAGGCATTCAAAGGCTTATTACCACTGGTCCGCCCCATTCTACTCATTTGGTTGGCTTACAGCTAAAAGGAGAATTTGGCATTCAATGGTGGGCCGATTTTCGCGATCCTTGGACCAATATTTTTTACAATAAGGACTTTTACCGTTCTGCTTGGGCCAAGAGAATAGACGCCCTATGGGAAGAAAAAGTGCTACAAACCGCAGATGGTATTTTGACCACTGTGGGGGGGGATCTGGTTCGCAAACTCCAAACCAAAGCACCCGACCAGAGTTTTTATGTATTGCCTAATGGCTATGACGCTCCATTGATGTCTTCGACCCCCAAGACCCAAATTAAAGATTTTCATGTCGTCTATACCGGACTATTAACTGAGAATCAGGATTATCTTTCCCCAATTGGGGTGCTCAATACATTGGCAGACCAACACCAAATTCGCCTTTCTTTGGCCGGAAATATCTCTCTCGGAATCATTGAAAAGATAAAAGAAACAGCTACCAAAATTGAGGTTGACTGCAAAGGATACCTCTCCCACCAAGAAGCAATTGCGCTTATGAAAAGTGGAGACTTATTACTCAATTTTGTGTTTAGAGGAGCTGACCAGGATATGTTCTCCGGAAAACTATTGGAATACCTCGCCACAGCGATTCCCATTCTTTCTATTGGTGATCCCCAGTCGGAAGCAGGAAGGTTTTTAGCCCAAGCCTCTTTCGCTCAAATGATTGATGCAAACGATATTGATGCCCAAGAAATATTTATTCAAAAAGTAGCCCAACTAAAAGGTAAGGCCAAAAACATTTTACCACAGATTGAAAATTGGAGCAGGGAAAAAATTGCAAAAGCATTAAAAGTTATTTTGGAACAGGGAAGTATTCAGTGATTTTTAACCAATAAAATCATCCCTAACAGGGCTAAAGGCATCGATGAGTTCCCCTTCCTCTAAACATATAGCACCGTGGAGGGTATTTGGGGGGACGTAGAAAGAATCTCCTTTTTCAAGTTTTTGGGTAACGCCATCGATGGTTATTTCAAACACCCCCGATCCAACAAGGGTTGACTGTGAGTGTTGATGCTGGTGTTCGGCACCAACCCCTCCTTTTTTAAAATGAACCACAACCAACATCAGTTGATCGTCATAACCCAAGATTTTTCTTTTGATCTTTGGCTCTATCGCTTCCCATTTGGAAGACGAAGTGTTTAAAAATATTTTACTTGACTTGACAGGTTTCATATAAAAGTGTTATTTAATGATAAAGATTAAATTTTCGAAGGTATTCTTGAATTTTTTGAGGAAGTAAATCAGCCAATAATTTTTTATTTTTAAGTTCATTTCGAATCTCAGTCGCTGAAACATTTAATAATGAAGCTTCAAAATAAACAATATTAGAATGATTTAAAAGTGATGCCGGTATTTTGTAGGACTGGGTCCGGGGATAAACATAGAGCTGAAACTGTTCTAAGATTTGGCGGTAGGCTTTCCAACGGTCGAAGTGCATTATATTGTCGTGACCCAAAAGTAGGGTAAATTGATATTGAGGATATTTTTTTTTTAAATGATCGAGGGTGTTAATGGTATAATTGGGTGAGGGTAAATCGAATTCTTCTGCACAGGCTTTGAGATTTGATTTATCTTCAATGGCCAATTGGACCATGGCCAATCGATGGTGGTTTTCCATCAATGTATTTTTTTCCTTGAATGGACTTTGGGGACTGACCACCAACCACACTTCTTCCAAGTTTGTATTTTGAGCAAAAAATTCTGCCACTGCCAGATGCCCCGAGTGGATTGGATTAAAGGAACCAAAAAACAGCCCGATATTTTTCATTCCTTATTTATGAATTTATAAATGCTT
>Ga0181568_10004538_pt1 | contig 12359 bp, 9 predicted proteins | sample 101ome_20_FD_133758 | JGI IMG/M metagenome (GOLD analysis project Ga0181568, IMG submission 133758) | Coastal salt marsh microbial communities from the Groves Creek Marsh, Skidaway Island, Georgia - 101404AT metaG (megahit assembly) | ecosystem: Environmental > Aquatic > Marine > Intertidal zone... | reverse complement strand
TATCGTACCCAGCCAAAAATAATGATGCATACAATGCCATTGATCCATGCCCTGCAGATAAAATAAATCGATCTCGGTTAATCCACTCAGGATCATTCGGATTGTAATTTAATTCGTGACCGTATAAATAGGCCATAATTTCAGCACAACCCAATGGCAATCCGGGGTGCCCAGAATTTGCTCTTTCAATGGCATCCATTGATAATCCACGAATCGTGTTTGCGACTTCTTTTAATGCTTTTTCGTTCATTTTCATTGACTCATCTCCTGAATAATACTGACGCGCTCATCCCAACTCATAATGTCGTTAAAAACAATAAATACCATGAGTCCAACTAAACATGCGGCTGCAACATTATTTATTGTCGCTTCTGCTGTTTTATTTAATGGGCGACCACGAAACGCTTCAATTAATAGGAACAATAAATGCCCACCATCTAACACTGGGAATGGACACAAATTAATGACTCCAAGACTAATGCTAATAAATGCCATTAACCCAAAAAAGCCAACGAGACTACTTTGAACTTGAGATGAGGCCATTTGAATAATACCTACGGGGCCTGCCAACTCTTTAATATTAGCCTGACCTGATATCAACATTTTTATCCCCTGAAACGACTGACTGATGGTAAACACTGTTTTTCTACCACCTTCTTTTAACGCACTAAAAAAATCAATTTTTTCATATGTCGTCTTAAATGAAACGCCAATCATGTGAACCCCTTGACTATTTAATTGTGCCGACATTGTCACTGTGCTGGGGGTCCCATCTCGAAGAATTTCGAATTCAATCGGATCGCCATTGGATGCTTTGATAAATTGAATCACATCTGTTTCAACGTTGCTGATGGGCTCATTGTTTATTTTTTTTATTTCATCACCAACCAATATGCCACTACTTTCTGCCGGAGAATTGGGCAAGACGGTATGAATATTGGGTGTTAGCTGATGGGTCCCAACAATCAGTGTAATGGTGACAAACACAATATATCCTAAAATAATATTCATAGTTGAACCTGCAGCCAAAATAATGGCCCGACTTAAAATACTTTTTTCCCTGTAGTCTTCCTCTACTGGACAATCATCAAGAACATCTAGCCCTTTGGCTTTAATGAATCCGCCAAACGGCAGGGCTCTCAATGAATACATGGTCCCGTTATAATTAAAGGATGCCACCTTTGGTCCCATACCAACTGCAAATTCGGATACCCCAACATTGGCTTTTTTTGCAGCAATTAAATGACCAAGCTCATGAACAAAAATAACAAATCCAAGTGCAAGTAAGGTAACTAAAATTGACATATCATTATATTATCGGACCATGGTCATCTTGTCATCATTCATCAATTAACTGAGAATTAAATTTAATGGTCATTGATTGTCCAAAACGATCGTTTATAAATAGTTTAATGTCATCTTCATTGATTTTTTTCAACTCATTCTTTAGTTCGCTCTCTGTTGTTATCTTACCAAATTGCTCAAACTCACTGATCATGCTTGATACTTGAGACCCCATGCTTGCCCGAGTATTTTGAAAATCAAACAATACTTGTGACTTTGCTAAATTTAATTGATCAACGGTGATATCACTGGCGACATCATTAAATGATTCAGATACAATTTCTGCAACATTTTCAACATTCTCAGCATCTGTTAAGGCATAAGTAAATAACATGTGCTGCTTCCCCCATCGCATTTGTAACGCATGAACAACGTAGACCAATTGATTACCTCGCAGCCGTTGATGCAATAACCCTGACGGATAACGCATGCCGGATAGTAAGGCATCCACCACTTGAATTTTGATCGATTCATTAACCGATAATTGGGTTACACGTTTGATTGGATCAATTCGCATCACCACACCAACCGGCTGAGATAATTTCAAATGATCCGGATATTGATCATTAAATGATATGCTATGGCTTTTAGATACGGGATGGCTGGCTAATGATTTACTTGCATCCTTTATATGATTCCAAATATCATCAGGATCTTCTGCTTGAATTGCGATAATTATTGGGGATTGATCCCGTCGAGTTGATACATATTGATCAATCATAGCGGGGGTTAATAAACGAACCGTGTTTTCGTTCCCCTTCAGAGGTAAAGAATAAGCGGCCCCATCACTATTTACATGTCGCTTCACCTGATTAAACGCATCCTGAAACCAATCCTCACTATTTTTCTCAATGCGTTTTAGTAATAGTGCTTTTGCTTCATTAAATGTATCCTCATCAATATCAAAGTCTGTCAGGCCTTTAATAAACAACGGAATGAGTCGTTTTGAGGATTTTTTTGTAGATAATATGGTGTACGTGATGGCATTATGGGTCATTGTTGCCCCAATGGATGCCCCATGTTTTTCAAACACCTCTTGAAAGTCATTACGACTCATGCCACGTATTTTTTTTCCTATTAACATGGCACTCAACATCCCAATGCCATTTTCTGATGGCACCTCCTGATCAATTCCACCACTTAAATGAACCGTTACCCGAACAATGTTTTTATTCGATGACTTTACCTTAAGTATTTGAAGACCATCCGAAACCTTTTCAATATTAGGCTCATATTTCGGATCTCCTTGGGTGGAGGCCTTTCCCTCACCACGTGAGTTAAACACATAGGATTGGCGACGATCCTCACTTAAATATTCTTGAACAACACGATTAACATCTTGTGAATTAATGGTTGAAAACCCGTTTGAATATTGCTCAAAAAACAGTGGATTTTGTCCAATCATCATGGCTTGACCGCTGTCTTTTGCCATGGCATCAAGCGACTGCTTTGACAATATATAGTCGGCCTGTTTTTTTTCTACTGCTTTTTGAATCCGCCCTTTTTTTAACCGCCGCCATCGAAATTGATCAATAAATAATTGAACCCGCTGAACTACCTCAGATGGAGGCGTTGACGACTCAATCGCAATTTCAAAATAACCATAATCATATACGGGGGTTATGGAATGAACATCAATACTTGTCGCTATTTTTTGCTTTACAACAAATTCTTGATACATCAGTGACTGTTCACCGTGACCAAATATGTATGCCAATAAATCCAAGGGATACACATCATTATGAAAAAAGGTCACAATCGGGTATCGAATGATAATTCGTTGGGTCTTGATATCATCCATAATAATCACTGAATTAGCACTTGATATTAACCGCTGTTCATTCGCATGGTATCGAATTTCTGGGGCGACTGCCTTGAATCCACCAAATGTTGATTCAACGTGATTTAGAATGGCATTTTCGGATACATTTCCAGCCACCACTACAACCATATTTTCTGGGACATATTGGCGCTTGTAATACGTCATTAAATCGTCAGATGACAGATTTAAAAACGCATCCTTATAGCCAATAATTGGATATCGATATGGACTATCTTTGTAATATATGGACTGTGTTTTTTGATAAATCTTTCGTTCAACATTGCTGTTTGAGCGCTCCATCTCTTTTAAAATAACCCCTTTTTCACGCTCATACTCTTTTGTTGTCCAGTTGGCAAAGCCCACCCATTCTGACAACACTTGCAATGCCGTTGAAACGTTGTCTGATGAAGACTTAATAAAATATGCCGTATGACCATATGTCGTGTACGCATTGCTAATCCCACCCAACTGGTCTATCATTCGTCGATACTCATCTTCAGACCTTACAGATGTTGTCCCACCAGCAACCAAATGTTCTAAATAATGAGAAACCCCCGAGCCGATTAAATCTCCTTCGAATATTGACCCTGTTCTAACAAAAACATAGGAGGATGCAACAGACGCATTTGGATCAGCAATCGTAACCAAGGTTAACCCATTCTTCAATATGACAACGGATGGGGGGACAACCGCGCACAAGGTAACGGACATTATGAAGATGCTAATCATGATTTTTTGTATGATCATCATAAATTTACTATAAAACAAGACATCGAAAAAATTCTACCGGTTTATAAAGCCCCCTGTTTTTTATCTGTATGTGTGATACTATAATCTATCATTCGCCGAGGTGGTGGAATTGGTAGACACGCTAGCTTGAGGGGCTAGTGCCCGTTTGGGCGTGCAGGTTCAAGTCCTGTCCTCGGTACCAAATGAATTGGAGACGGTATTGAAACACATTAAATTTGGAACATCTGGACACCGAGGCATTATTAGCTCAACATTCACAGCGAATCATATTCGAGCCATTATCACAGCCATTTCTATCTACCTAAAACAATACAAGCAAATAAAATCTCCCCGAGTGTTAATTGGTTATGACACACGCACAGGAAACTCACCCCTTTTGGAGAAATCATCATATACCTATGCCGTTGTCGAATGCTTTATTTATCATGGGATTAACGTTGGCTTCTGTGAGTCTTTCTCCCCAACCCCCCTTGTGTCTTGGGCGATTCAAAAACACGCGTATGATTTGGGCGTTATTCTAACGGCATCGCATAACCCACCGAATTATAATGGCATCAAAATCAATGATCACCATGGGGCCCCCGCATCATCTGATATCACCGAATGGATTGAGTCCGAAGCCAATGCTATTTTTCCGACCCTTTCCCCCGACATGTTCACTCACTCTATTGCATCCGTCTCATATGTAAATTATACCAATGAGTTCATTTCTCACCTCAATACATTATTACAACAAACATTTCAATTGCCCTTCCCATCATTTTCTGACCGATATTTAATTGATCCAAAATCTGGAAGCTCAATTGAGATTTGGAAAGCAATAACGGCAGACGCCATTGGAACGATTGACTGGCATAATGATATTGCCTCATCAAACTTCAACTTTCAGTCCCCAGACCCTACCCATAAAAACGCCATCAATTTACTAAGGTCACACTGCAAAAATAATGCTTGCATCGGATTTTCAAATGACCCTGATGCTGATCGGCATGTACTCATTGATGAGCATGGAAAATTCATATCTCCAGAAAAAATTGCGGCAATTATTATTGAATATTGCATCTCTGAAGGCATTGAGATCTCTGGAATTGCAACCACACTCGCAAATTCTTCATTAATAAAAAAAATATCGTCAGCACACCATATCATGTGCCATGAGACCAATATTGGATTTAAGTATTTCACACCGTTTTTAACTCAAGCACGAACCCAAAACAAACTGTGTATTGGTGTTGAATCATCTGGTGGTTTTTCTATTTCACTTCATACCTTTGATAAGTGTGGATTTTTACCGATTTTACTCATTCTTGGGATCATGAAGAAAACAAATACCCCACTTTATGAGCTCGCTTCAACGATTGATCAAACGTATTTAACATTTCATTTTTTTGAGGACAGTATCGAAACAATTTCAAGTGTTGATTTGAAAGATTTAATGCTTAATACCCAAGATAAGCTTAGAAAATTATTCGAATTTCCGATTGATTCAATCAATCAACGTGATGGTCTAAAAATCACATTTTCAAACCAAGACTGGGTCTTATGTCGTCCATCTGGGACAGAACCGGTTATTCGAATTTATGCAGAATCAACCACCATTGAATCCGCAAAACATTATGTTCAACACGTTAAAGAATATTTATCTGAAATAATATCAGAACGACCCCTTTAATTTTAATAAATGCTCCATGGACCACCCTTTTTTCTTGATTAACGCCATTAATGATTGCTGACTTTCATACACCAATAGGATTGGTGTTGGCCGAGTACTCATTTCAAACCCTTTTTCAGTTGTAATTTTTAATTGAATGGCTTGGCGGTAATCATACGTTGTCGTGATGGATTGCCCCGATTGAGCCACTAACTTTTGATTGATTTCATCCGTAAATCCTGTGACATAGATGCATGACCTTTCGCTTTTTTTGGGAAATAACTGATCAATGGTCGTCATCATTTTTTTTAGATTAAATGGCACCAAGCCTCTAACTCGAATAAATTGATCATCAACCCAGCAGATCACATCGGTATGAGGCATTTTTTGCTTAATCGCTTCCAGTGTTTCAATAGCATATTCAAAAAATGTTAGATCAATAATAATTGCCGCTAGTGCTGAATGCTCAAGTAATCCAGCATCTGACAACGCCATGCAATCCCACCCAGACACAGATTGAACTTCCTGCTTAATTTTTAATGCATTTTCTTGATGCTTTGAAACACACACAAACATATGCTTTTTTGCTTCCATGGACACACTCAATGGATGGATAATTTCAATGGTCGTTCCATGATTAGGTTCACTTAAACAAATAAGCTTTGCATGAACATTTCTGCAAAATCGATGAATCAATACCAGGCCCAGTCCCAATGTGGAAAATGCATCAATGAGCCGCATATCATTTTGATCCAATTGAGTTAATACATCATTGACTTTTTCTTGGTCCATGCCTATGCCTGAATCTGAAATTTTAAAGAACGTGTGATTTTGATCGGCTGAAACGGACCATTTTATTTGACCATTTTCGGTATACTTTGATGCATTATGCATTAACTGAATTAATGCTTGTTTTAACTGCACCTTATCGGATGTGATAACAACACCTTCTTGAATTGCATATTCAACTTGATTGTTATTTTTTTTACTTAAGGCATCAAATATGGGCCGTAATTCAGTCATTAGATCATCAATATGAATGGTTTCAATTAATCCGGTATCTAAAAACTCTTTGTTATGCTTAATCATTTGAAGCATTCGATCCATGAGTAAATTTAAATGCTGTTGTATATTTTTTTTTGTATCTTCATTCAATAATGGGAACATTTGAATTAACGACTTTATTTCTTGCGCAGTTTGACCAACAAATGCGCGCTGATTATTGTTAAATAAGTCCAACCTATTTTTTAGGCGTTGAATATCGGACAAACGATCCGACACTGTCATTTCAAGTGTCTTATTGATATGCTCAATTTTGTTCAACTGAACCGACACCAGCTCAGTTAATCCTTGAATTGAATTTGAAATGTCTGAAATTTCATCTGTTCCTTGATCATTCAATGACAAAACATCACCAAATGAATACTGCTCGATAGCATCGTATATGCCCCTAATTCGTCGAGTAAATTGATTTGCAATCAGTTTTCCTAGTATTGTCCCAAGAATGATCGACAACAAAATAAATGCCGCAGCTATCCATTGAATTTGAACAGAAAACAACTGTTCCCAAGGCATTCTATATGCCATTACACTATACCCAATGATCCCTTTATGTTTGGGCTGATTATACAGCAGGGTTGTTTCATCATCTGGAAATTTAAAATCTGAAAATATTGGAGAAATACAAAAAACGACATTTTTTATTTTATGCTCAATATTTTTCACATCCATGGACATGGCCCCTTTTATTTGAGCATAGTTTGGTCGCCGCACCACTTCTGTAACAAAGTTTAAATCAACCGCCTCTTGTTTTTTTAACACATCAATGTTGGGGTCTGTGTATCGGGTATTAATAATTCCAGAAAATAAGACCAACGGGTTACTCAGCATTGCATCCAAAAATTGATTGAGCTGATCTTTATCGTAATCGACAATAAATGGTTCTGCATTATAGGCTAAATTTAATGTAAGTACCTCGCCTTGAGATTCTAGCTGGTGTTTAACATCCGTATATTGACGAAAAAAAATAATGCTTCCAATGCATAAAAAAGAAACAATAATGGCACTGGTTAAACTAAGTTGAACTTTTCGAAAAAATGTCCACTTAGTTTTTTGGACTTGCTCGTAATGTGAGTCGATCGGAATACTCCCCTTTAAAGGCATGCGCTGCACTACCCAATATCAGTTTAATTTTATGTTGCTTTTTTTCGGCTTTCCCATCTTTTTCAATGGGTTGTTTGGCTGTTCCAAACTCATCAAATAAAATGGGCTGGTTATCCAAGGTGATTTGATATGGAATTTTCGTTTTTACTTGATCAATGTGATGTGTCAAATGCCCTTTGCCTTTTGAGTAAAATGTCAAGACATAGCTATCGTATGAGTTAACAAACACATCATATAAAATGACCTCACCTTTTTTTAATTCTTCAAACGATACATTAAACTCTGATAATCGATTAAATTGATCATTTCCTAACGAAATTTGAATATCATCAGACACCTTTACTGTGACCCCGATTTTACCCGTCGCTATTTTTTCAGGCTGGCCACCATCATTGTACTTTCCCTGATAAACATTAACAACCAACTCGCCATTGAATGTATGTGTTGACACATTTTGTCCTGGATCAATCCACATATAAATTGGAAAACGTTTGATTGTATGCTGTTTTCCATCTAAAGAAAATGAAATGATATTTTCAGGTGAAGATACCATTGGCCAATCCAGTAGATATTGATTTGTATTGGTTTGTGATGTTAAAAAGTAGGTCAGCTCCTGATTAGATGCATGGCTCAATGTTCGTTTCATATCCGTCCCATGTAACTCAAATCCAACAAAAAAATCGCCCGATAACTTGCCGGATATCGATAATTCAATAATGGCTTTGCTATAGGCCCCTCTTTTATCAAATGGGGAATAAAAATTCCCTTTTTGATTTCGCCATTCAATGTGTTGTTGAGGAACACTAATTTCTGATGATTGTGCATGAATGGCGATTGATGCCATCACGCATATGATTAAGTAAATCTTAGAGCGAAACATCAAAGGACGTATACGTATCTTTCATACCTTCTGGCCATGCTAGTTCAATAACACGCTCACTTTTTGCCAAGATATTAAGGACACCATTCAGTGCATCTGGAATATATTCTTTCATTTCATCTTTAACTTTTTTTCCGCCATCCATTGGCGTCAATTTAATGGAGGTTTGCTTTAAAATCTTGTGCGCAGTTCCTGAATTGTTAAATGTCACTCGAATTTTTTTAAAACTCGTTTCTTCATCCGATACAACCTCAACATTGGCAACTTCCACGTTGGGCTTTGCATTATCAGGAGCCACATATGCGGCTTTCACCACTTTTGTAAGTGCCGCTAATTTTACCGTCATGTCCTCTTCTTCTTCTTCTTCCCCCAATGATAAATTAAGCTCTTCAACAATAATTCGAAAGGCTTTTTCTTCTGTTAACTCTTGAGACCCCACCCACGTTAATGTAACGACTTGTTGTTCATCTGGCTGTAGTAACAACTGGTTTGGATAAATTAGAAAATCTTCAACATCTTCAAGTTCATCAACCCCTGTTTCAGAATCGACAACTCGCGATTGCGCATACACTTCCAATGCAATCATTTTTTCACTATTATTGGTTACAAATAAATTTCGATTTGCTGATCGCCCAGTCATTGCAAATGTATCATTGGATAATTCAACTCTAAGTGCGAAGCCCGAGTGGCTAAATAGCATAATTAATGCACCGATAATTATTTTTTTCATACAATCTCCCTTTTCTTCCCTTTATCATTTAGATTAACAAATTTACTATAAATCTGCTATGACAAAGGTAATAACATCTTTATATTGACCCTTAAATAAATTCTCCTTTGCTTTAGTATTAATCATTAAATTTAATTCGGCCTCAATGGTTGACACATCCAACTGATCATCAAACTGAACCAAGATTTCAGAGCTCAAATCCAAATTCATTCGTTCATTTTCAGGAGGCATCTCACCACCAAGCTGACCGCCTGGCCCTCGCTCAAGATGAATCGTATAATATATAAAGTCCCCGTCTTTGACATTAGACACATATTGCCCGTCAACAAATCGAATCAATCGTCCACCTTGTTCACTTTTCAAACTAATCTGAAATCCATTGGAGTCATTGTTACTAATTGTAAATGCGGCAATAATAACGCCGCCCGCAGGGGTGTCATACTTTCGAAATTCTGGAAGAACCGTTGATAAACTTTCAAATGGAACCACATTCATTTCCAATATATTTTCAACCTCTCCTGCTGGGGCTGTTTTTCCAGAAGTGCCGGCCCATGTTGCCCCACTTATTATCATCATTAATATACCTATAAAACAAACTATTTTCATTTGAATAACTCACAAATCTGTAATGGTTACTGTGATGGTGTCTTGAAATACACCATGAAATAACGAGGCTTTTTTTACGGTATGCATTTTTAAAATAAACTCTGCATCATACGTGGCCTCTTGAACATTATCATTAAAATAAATAATGTAGGGGTCATAAAGTGTAAATCCTTTTCGTTCAACCTCAGGGGGCATGTCGATGCCAAGCTGTCCAGTTTCACCTTGGATTAAGTCCAATGTATAACCAATAAAATGGCCATCTTTTTCGTCTACAGGGTATTCATTATTTTTAAAAAATACCAATCGGCCCAATCGATCGGACACAAAGGTTAATGAAAAGCCATTGTAATTATTATTGTTGCAATAAATTCGCGCGACGGTTGACCCGTTTGGTGGCGTTGACTGCAATCGTATATCTGGCACTTGTTGTTTCAGTTGGTTATCGGTGACAACATTAATATTGATAATCGAATCTAGATCACCATTAATGGTTGTATCATCTGCATTTACTGGAACAAAAAACCAACAAAAACTAAAAATGAGCCATATGATATATTTCATTACATATCATATTCCCAATTTCTGTCGTTTTGAAACCCATTTTTCCTGCCAACATGGATTTCATTTGCTGAATGACTTTTATTTTAGCAGACTCCACATGATCAGCAGCCTCATTAAACCCCAAATGATCCAACATTAAATGTGCCGCACTTATCGCTGCAATTGGATTAATTTCATTTTTTCCAGTAAATAATGGCGCAGTGCCACCAATGGGCTCAAACATGGATACTCCATCTGGATTGATGTTACCACTTGCCGCAACCCCCATTCCGCCTTGCGTTACTGCTGCTAAATCGGTAATGATATCGCCAAACATGTTTGATGTCACAATCACATCAAAAATTTCTGGACGCTCTATCATGTGAACACAAACCGCATCAACATGCGTGTAATTTGTATTGATCGTAGGATACTCTTTTGCCACGTCGTGAAATACCCGCTCCCAAAGATCAAATACATAGGTCAATACATTGGTTTTTCCACATAGTGTTAGCTGCCCAATCATTCCCTTTGAAACCTGATCTTGGCTTAACCCTCGCCAAGGCGTACTTTGATGGCGTTTTTTTACGGTTTCAAAGGCAAATCGTATGCAACGCTCTACTTGTTTGTAAGTATACACCATGGCCTGTGTCGCAACCTCATTGGGCGTATTTTTTTCTTTAAATTCGCCGATACCAGAATAAAGCCCACCGGTATTTTCTCGAATAACGACATAGTCAATGGCCTCTGGCGTAACATGTTTAATTGGCGAATCAACGTTTGGATACAATTTTACTGGCCGATAATTTATGTATTGATCAAGATCAAATCGCAATTTTAAAAGGATCCCGCGTTCCAATACCCCAGGTTGAATATCCGGGTGCCCTATGGCACCTAAGTAAATCGCATCTGATGTGTTTAATTGCTCTAAATCCTGATCCGTTAAAATATCGCCTGTTCTTAAATATCGTTCGCCATTAATATCCATTGGCAATAATTCAAGCGAGATATCATGTCTCTTACTCACCGCATTTAACACCTTGACGCCTTCAGACACCACCTCTGGGCCTGTTCCATCGCCACCAATCACTGCAATTTTTTTCATATACACTCCATCAACTTATTGGGCCCAACAGCTTAATTTATGGATTAAAATTCAAGCTTTTACCATTTATTACGGTAGCATAATCTTTTGAAAACATCGACAACCTATTTGCTTCCAAAAAACTTTTGAAATAGAGATGGCGATTTTTTTTCGTTTATATTCATTTCAGGGCGATTTTTTTTTGCTAAAAATGCAACCAAGATGTCACTTTGATCCTCTTCAGTCAACGGAATTCCTTTTTGATTGACCAAGTAAAACCATTCATTGGTAATTGAAACTAAAAACTCATCCTCTGCAATCGTATTAAATTCATTGGCAATAATTGATTCCCAGCTTTCTCTGATTTGTTGGGGGACACTTGACTTTGGCACATGTTTTGGCTGCCCATACTTGGCAAATGTTAAATGCCCAATTAAAAACTGATCTGGGTCTTTTTCTTTGAAAAATTTCTTGTATATCGCGTTTAACCGCCCAACGTCGGGTAACGTCACATTTTCAGCCATTTGACGTTGACGGTATGAAGGGGATATCTCAGGTGTTGTTAGTGGGTCGCTTGAATTATCTCTGGGTGTGGGAATGTCTTCTCGCGTAGTTTTTATTGGTTTCGCGGTATCTGCAACCACCGTTTCAGGGGATATGCCCGCCAACGTCAACAAGTCTAACTCTAATTGATTGGAGGTGGGATCACATTGTTGGAGAAGCTGCCCCCATTGTGTGGATACAATGTGACAAAACTCATCTGAAAAATTCTGCCGATATTTTGCCAGT
>Ga0181568_10004534_pt1 | contig 12361 bp, 11 predicted proteins | sample 101ome_20_FD_133758 | JGI IMG/M metagenome (GOLD analysis project Ga0181568, IMG submission 133758) | Coastal salt marsh microbial communities from the Groves Creek Marsh, Skidaway Island, Georgia - 101404AT metaG (megahit assembly) | ecosystem: Environmental > Aquatic > Marine > Intertidal... | reverse complement strand
TGGGAGGACGGCCTGGAGAACACGGATCGGCGGGGCATCTTCGTCTCACCGCCCATCGGCGGCTGGACCCTGGTCCTCGGCCCCCGGCTCCCGGACCTCAGCGGAGATGTCGACGCCTTGTTCCGCTTCATCACCCAGTTGAGCGCCCGGCTCGGACACGTCCAGTATTTCCATTCGAACGCCGCGCTGCACCACCACGCCTGGGTTCGCACCGAATATGGCCGCATCCATCGCGCCTTCGCCTGGACCAACCAGACGGTCTGGAACCAGGGCCGTCCGACGCTGGCCGAGGCCCAACTCGGCATGATAAGCCCCGGCTACGGCGAACCCGCAATGGCTGAAGATTGTTTCGGGCAGCCCGAATTCGCGATGGCCAACGCCGAGCGCATCCCGGCCTTGGCCGCGCGCTGGAGCGTCAACCTCGCAGCCGTCAACACGAGTTCATTCAGCCGGGACCGCGGAGTGGCCGGAGACCCCCGCCTCCCCGGACTTGGCTGACCGACACCCAACCGCCTCAAACAACCACAACCACAGGAGTCCCCAATGTCAGTGGAATTCGCTCTCGACGCCTTCCCCAAGCAACTGAACCTCAAGGGCGGGCTCGCCTGTGAAGCCCGACCGCTCGAATCAGATGATCGCGGGCTGTTTCATGAGTTCTTCCTTGCGATCCCCTCGCCGGAACTGCTCTTCCTCAAGAATCGCGTCACCGAGCGCGAGACAATCGATGCCTGGTGCGACGACATCGACCTGGAGCGCAACCTCCCTCTCCTGGCGATCAACGACGACCGGATCGTCGCTTGCGCCACGCTGCATCAGCAGCACGGCGGCTGGAAACGTCATATCGGCCGCGTCAGCGTGCTCGTGCATCCGGATCATCGCAGCAAGGGACTCGCCCGGGCTCTCGTGACCGAGTTGATCGAATTGGCCCGCTTTTCCGGACTGGAGCACGTGGAAGCCGAGTTCGCCGGAAAACAGGAGGGCGCGACCCGCGCATTCGCTCTGATGGGATTCACCCAGGTCCTGCGACTCGAAAAATACGTGAAGGACATGGACGCCAAGGATCACGATTACATCCTCATGAGCCTCAAGCTGACAACCGACGAGGAATACGCGGGCATGGGTTGACAGGCCGACACGCCCCCCTCCACTCGATCGCATCACGCTCCGGCATCACGGAATGACTCCGGAAACCTGCCCCAATTGCGGCGCCGATGTCCCCCATGGCGCTCGCGCCTGCCCGGAATGCGGTTCCGACGAGAATACCGGCTGGTCCGGTCGGTCGGCTCACGCCCACCCCGAAGGAGACGAGGCATTCGACTATGAGCAATTTGTCGAACGGGAATTCGGCTCCACTGGCGCGGCTCCGCCCGGGATTCACTGGTTCTGGTGGGTCACCGGCATCCTACTGACGCTCGCCATGGCCCGTTTTCTCATCCTTTGACGCGCCTCCTCAAGCCGGACGCCGATTCAAAGACCCTCGGAGGAAGCCGCTCGCGCAGCCCGGATGAGCTCCCGCATTTTGGCCGGATCCTTCGTGCCGGGAGCGGACTCAACGCCGCTCGAAACATCCACGCCCCAAGGCCCCACCTGTCGGATGGCATCCGCGACATTGTCCGGCGCCAGTCCGCCCGCCAGGACGATCGGGACGCCGCGACGGCCTGCGGCCACCGCCAGGTCCCAATTGAATCGTTCGCCGCTTCCGCCCAACACTCCCTTCACGTGACTGTCCAACAGCCAGGCGTCCGTCTCGTATTCGGCCAGGGACTTCAAGGAATCCTCGTCGCGGATCCGAAAGGCCTTCCAGACCCGGACCGGGAACTGGGAACAATACCCGGGAGTCTCGTCGCCATGGAATTGCGCAATGTTCAATCGACATTCCGTGATCATCTCATGAACAAACGCCGGATCTGCGTTGACGAAAACACCCACCTTGGCGACCGAAGACGGCAGCGCCTCAACGATGGAGATCGCCGCGTCCTTGTCGATGAATCGCGGACTCGGCTCATGAAACATCAACCCGACCGCATCGACTCCGGCATCCGCCGCCGCCTTCGCATCGTCGACGGTCGTGATTCCGCAGATCTTTAGAAAGGTGTTCATACGCTGAACGGATTGGATAAGGCGCCTTGGGTCGCCCACTCTGTCGCCCCCGCTTGGACTGCCGCGGCCAAACGGCGTCTCTCGTTCACGAATCGCCGTCGGATTCCGATTCCGCATCCCCCAATGCCGTCCGTTCTTCAATTCCGATTTCGGCCTTCTTGAGGAATTGGGTCAACAGGCTCGATTTGCGCGATTCCTCCGCGGTCGGCCGTTCCACCTTGTTGCTCAATTCCGAGAATTCCCGCTTCAAATCCGCGAAATAGGAGTCCAACTTGGCGAGACGACTCGCCAGAACACGAGCAATATGCACTCCAACCGCCGGATTCTCGGACAGGAATTTCTCGCCATCATCCACAATGTAGAAGGTGGATTTCTCAAGCGTGCGGACCGTGGCGAAATGAAAAGTCTTCAGCAGAACCGAAAGTTCTCCAAAAATCGAGCCCGGCTCCGAGATCTCACACAGGCGCTGCCCATTCTTGAGGATTTCCACAGAACCGCCCGCAAGCACATAGAGCTGGCGCTTCCGTTCCCCCTGCCGCAGCACGTACTGGCCGGTTTCAAACGGTGTCACTTCCAGATGCTGGACGCTGTCTAGGATTTGCTTCACTACGATTTCCTTGCTGCGCGCCTTTCAACGCCATTTGTCAACGCTTGTCAACGCGAAAGTGTGCGCGCCGCAAAGACATCGGGACGAAAACCTGCCCCCTGGTAATCCGCAATTTGCCGCAAAATGTTTCAAACCCTGTCCCTGATCGCCTATGAATCGGATCCATCCCTCCAAAGTGTCGGTCCCCTCGATTTCGACCATTCCGTAATCAGGACACTTTCGCCCCGCATTAAGTCACCAAAGAAACAGCAAACGCACGAAAAAAATTGACCAACCGTGAACACGCCCCTACCGTTTCACTCTAATTTGACGATATATAGAGGTATATGATTCCCGGGGTAAAAAAGAGCGCGCTCGATTGGAACGACGTGATGATGTATTTGTCGTTGATAGGACGACACTTCCGTCTGATGACGTTGCTCCTCTGCTTTTCTCTCCTCTTGGGGCTCACCTACTATGTTTTTGCCAAGCCGGTCTACTACTCCCGGGCTTTGGTGAGCTACGATTCCTTTGCGCTGCCGAATGACGACGAGTCGGTCTACGGCCGGATGAGCATCTTCAGTCATCTGGGAGCCCCCCACATTCTGGAACGCGCCCTCGCCAAAATGGGCATCCACGATCATTGGGATGAAATCCAGAAAAAGCACATCAAGAAGGTGAAGGTCCGCGGGACCTCTCTGGGGAACATCGAGATCGAAGTCTGGCCCTATAACAAGGGGCTCATCTACCAGTTCCCTCAATACATTCTCGAGGAATACCTTCTCCACGTGAAAAATGAGCGCGCCAAGTTCCACGAACAGGCGGTCGACAAATGGGAACGCGAGAAAGATCTCATCGAGGAGAAACTCAAGCACATCTCCGACGAGACCTTCGATTTCAAGAATAAGAAGAACCTGCTTGAGCTGGAGATGCGACTGAAGGATCTCAAGCGGATCCCTCCGCTGATCACCCAGAACAACTACAAGCTGCAGGTCTTCGAGCGCTTCAAGGAACAGTTGGAACGCGACGATCACACCACCGTCGAGCGCCTTTCCCTGCTTTACACAATTGATCGCGAACTCGGCCTTGCGGTCGGCGATGTGATCGAAAGCCCCACCCAACTCACCATCGGCACCACTGGAATGACCGCCAAGGAATCGTTCGTGGTGACCCCGCACGTTCTCAATCAAACCAACCACCCCTGGGAGCAGATGGATCGCCAACGCCGGGTGATCGAAGCCGAGATCGCCGAATTGGAGCACAAGTATCTTCCCGCCCACCCCATCATGGCCGCCAAGCTGAAGGAGCTTGAAGACATCGAGCGCAAACTCAGCCTGGAATTGGAAATGGCGCTCACACGTTTCGACCTCGAGTACCGGCGCCTTCTCGACAAACAGTCCGATCTCACCAAACGCATTCCCGAATACGAGGCCGTCGTCAAGAAACACGACGCCGCGCAGGCCGAATTCCGCAACCTGACCGCCGGTCAGCTTTCTTGGAGCGGTCTTTACGCGACCATGGCCAAGTCCCTCACCAGCCTGGAATGGGGCGCCGGACACCAACGCACCCACTTCCAATACATGGGGCTTCTCGAAGTGCGCGAACTCCCCGTGTCGCCACACCGCCTGAAACTGGCCGTCTACTCCCTGATGCTCGGCCTCGCGCTCGCCATTGGCGTCCCCCTCCTTCTCGAATACCTCGATCACACCGTCACCAACGTCGAGCAGGCCGAGGTCGATTTTGACATGCGCGCCCTGGGAATCGTGCCCCAGGTCATCGATGGAGCCCTCTCCGCCGGCGCCCGAAGACAATCCATCGACTCCAAACCGGACAGGCATTTGCTCGAAAACTTCCGGGTCATCCGCACCAACCTCCTTTCCAGCGGCTCTCCGGCCGGCGGCTCGACGCCGCAGGTCATCATGGTCGCCAGCGCGCTGCCGCAGGAAGGCAAATCCCTCGTGTCCGCCAATCTCGCCCTCTCGTTCGCTCAAATGGGAGAAAAGACCCTCCTGATCGACGCCGACCTTCGCCGCGGACGTCTTCACCGCGCGTTCCGGGTCAAGGCAAAGCCCGGATTGAGCAATGTCTTGATGGGCGGCTCCACGCTGGAGGACGCCCTGCAGCCGACCAAACAGAAAAACCTGACCCTGCTGCCATACGGCAAGCACGCCGAAGGCATCACGGAGTTGCTGGGATCGGAAAACCTCGGCTCGACCCTCGCCGAGCTCCGCACCCGGTTCCAACGGATCATTCTCGACACCCCCCCGGCGCTCGGCCTTTCCGACGCGGCCATGCTGCAACCGGTCACCGACGGCGTCGTCTTCGTCATCTGGAGTAAACGCACTTCCACCCGCAGCCTCAAGATGGCCCTGCAGGCGTTGCGCGACAATGGCGCCAACATCTACGGCTTCATCCTCAACCGGCTGGATCTCAACGACAGCGCGAATTACTACCACTACTACTACTATACCAGCTATTACTACCAGAACTACCAGATCGCCGAAACGGTCTCGTAGTCTCGACAGGATCTGATCCGGCATGGGAGTTTCTTCAAAGGCTCAACCTGAGTCGCCTCCCACCTTCCCGCCGCCAGGTGAAGATCAGCCCTGACGCGCCATGGACTTCGCCGCCATCGTCCTGTTTCTGGTGATCTACTACATCCGCCCGCAGGAGTGGATCCCCATCTTCGCCAAGCTGGAGCCGGTCAAGATGACCATGCTCTTCGCGCTGTTTTCCACCTACACGCGCAACCGTGGACTCGCGCCCAAGGACTTCCTGAAGACGCCCCACGACTGGATCATGGCCCTCTATTTCGCCTGGGCCATCTGGTCGGGCGGCTCGCTGACGGGGTCCTTCATGATCTTCGCCAAATACATCATCTTCTACTACATCACCGTGGTCGTGCTTTCCGACATGAAGCGGATCGAGTCCTTTCTCAACTGGTGGACGATCATGATCCTGGCGATCGCCTTTCTCGCGGTGGCGTCCCTCTATTTCTGGGATCCCATGGGCTCCAAGGACCTCACCGAAAACACCTACAAGGGCCGCCTCGTTCTCTCGACCTCCATCTTCAACAATCCCAACGCCCTTGGCCACGCGGTCGTGCCCGTGTTGCCGATGATCTACTACCTGTTCCTTTGGAAGCGTCCCGTCTTCATGAAGGAAGTCGCGCTCGCGATGATGGTGCTCCCGGTGATCTGCATGTACGAGACCCTGTCCAAGGGAGCCTACCTCTCCGGCGGGGCCACCATGTTGCTGGCGCTCATGTTCGGCCGCCCGAAAACCGTGCAGGTGATTCTGGTCGTGGCAGCCCTGACCTTTGGCCCCGCCCTCGCCCAGCAATTGCCACGCATGGATGAATTGAACCGCTCCGAAGGCGGCATCCAGGGCCGCCTCGCCGCCTGGGAATGGGGACTGCAGAAACTCGAACAGGAACCCGACGGCATTGGCTGGAAGCGGTTCGTCGGGACCTTCTGGCGGGAAAACGGATACCCCAAGGCCGCTCACAGCGCCTATGTCCAGACTGCAACCGAGCTGGGCAAGAAGGGACTCTTCTGTTTCATCGGCATCCTCTACTGCTGCCTTCGCACCCTGATGACGGTCCGCACCATCAATCACGATGAGGAACGAATGCGAAGACTGCTGTTCTGTCTCGTCGTTTCGTTCTGGATGTCGTCATGGGTGATCGATTTTGGCGCCCGCTCGACCTTGTTCATCATCCCCGCCACCGTGGCGGCCTACCATCGGCAGATTGTCCGACGCTTCGAGGAAGACCTCGAACAGGCGAAACAGGACATGGCAGAATTCCAGGCCGGCGAGGAGGAATTCAACGCGCTCCAGGCGCAACGCCCCGCCTTCGAGCGCCGCAGGGAAACACTAAAACGCAACGAAGTCCGCGCCGAGATCGAGAAGGTCCTTCACGCCAAGCCGCCCATCGCCTGGGACAAGCTCAGCTTCATCGATTTTGCGCTGATGTATGGGGCCTACAAGGCCGCAATGAATTTCTGGATCTACATCCTCGAGGACTTCTGATCGTCGATGCCCGCGGCCTTCACCAATCCTCTCGTTCACGAGGCGGCCTTCTGGCTCTCCTTCGCGCTGCTCTTTCACACGTTTGTTGGATACCCGCTTCTGATCCGCGCTCTGGCCGGCACAAGGCCACAACCGGCGCCCGGGACGCCAACCGCCGCTCCACCGCAGGTCGCCGTCGTCATTGCCGCGCGCAATGAAGGCGATCGCATCGTCCCCCGCCTCGAAAACCTTCTCGCATCCGAATACCCGGCCGACCGACTTTCCGTGATCCTGGTCTCCGACGGTTCCACTGATCAGAGCGCAGCGCGCGTCGCAGAATTGAACAGGAATCGAATCCAGGTCATCGATCGCCGGGAACGCGCCGGCAAACCCGCCTGCCTCAATCTGGGCGTCGCATCCGCAGGCGCCGAAATCGTAGTCTTTGCCGACGCGCGCCAACGCTTCGCCCCCGACGCCATCGCCAAGTTGGCGAGACACTTCGCCGATCCGGCGGTTGGCGCGGTAAGCGGGGCCCTCCACATCGAATCAGCCTCGTCCTCCATCGGCGGCGGCGTGGACGCCTACTGGAAGCTGGAGCGTTTCATTCGCGCCGCCGAAGCAAGATGGGATTCCTCTATCGGCTGCACCGGCGCCATCTACGCCATCCGCCGCGAAATGTATGAGGCAATCCCCGAAGACACGCTGATCGACGACGTCGAGATCCCGATGCGTATCGCCATCAAGGGGAACCGCGTCCTCTACGACTTCGACGCCCGCGCCTACGATTCGCAATCCTTGGAACCCGCCAGGGAGACCATCCGCAAAAAGCGGACCATCGCCGGGAACTACCAGATGCTGTTCCGTCACCCGGGTTGGCTGTTCCCCTGGAACAACCGGCTTTGGTTCCAACTCATCTCACACAAATACCTCAGGCTGGCCGCCCCGTTTCTTCTCGCGATCCTGCTGGCCGCAAATATCGCGCTTGCGCGCCAACCGCTCTACGGGGCTCTCCTGTGGTGCCATGGAGCATTCTACGCGCTCGCTCTGCTCGGATCCGCGCTGCCCTTTCTCCGTTGGCCCCCTCTCTCGATCCCCGCCGGATTCGTCTTTCTGAATCTCATGTCCTTCCGCGGACTTCTCCACTACCTTTTCACCGATCCCCGCGCCGGCTGGAAAGCCGCGGCCGATCCTCCGCGCGCTGAAGTCTGATCCTATACGGGCAACGTGTACAAGGCATTCGACAAATGGCTCCTTGGCTACCTCGGCCGCTCGCGAACGGCGCCGCCAACCGGCAGTCCCGTCGACATCCTCCTCTGTGTCTGCGATCACTTTGAACCCTTCCATGCCACCGACAAACGCGGGGCCCTGGCGCGGATGAAGGCGTGGAACGACGCCTTCCCGGGACTGATCGAGAAATACAAGGACGCCGACGGCGTTTCGCCACGGCACACTTTCTTCTATCCCATCGAACAATACGATCGCGACATCCTCGACGAACTGGAGCGTCTGACCGACGTCTGTGGCGGCGAGGTGGAGATACATCTGCATCACGACAACGACACGGAAGCGGGTCTCCGATCCGCCATCCGGCAGGGCATCGAAGACTTCCGCCGTCACGGCTTCCTTTCCAAAGACCCCTCCGGCGATATTCGTTACGCCTTCATCCATGGCGACTGGGCGTTGGACAACTCACACCCATCAGGACGCCACTGCGGCGTGCGCGACGAACTGCGCATCCTCCGGGAGTCCGGCTGCTACGCCGACCTGACGATGCCTTCGGCTCCAAGCCCCACCCAGACCACGACCATCAACCGCGTCTATTACGCGAAAAGCTCGACCTCGCCAAAGTCCCACGACAGGGGCAGGGCCGCATGCGCCGGGGCCGATTCCACAAGAGACCTGCGCGCTGACACAACACAACTCCTCCTCATCCAAGGGCCGCTCGGCCTCAACTGGGAGCGTCGAAAGTTCGGCTTCATGCCGCGCATCGAGAACGGGGATCTGACCGGAGCCAATCCACCGACAATGGATCGCGCCCGCCTCTGGCTCCGACTTCAAAACCACGTCGAGGCCCGCCCCGATGTCGTCTTCGTCAAACTCCACACCCACGGCGCCATCGAACGCAACTCCGGCGTCTTCCTGGGCTCCCCCTACCGCCGCTTCCACGAGCGCCTGCTCGCCGACTTCAACGACGGCGAGAGATTCCGCGTCCACTACGTGACCGCGCGGGAAATGACCAACATCCTTCACGCTTTGGAGGACGGCGAGACCGGCCCTGTCGGACACTTTCGCGACCATCATTTCAAACTCGCCGGCAAACCGTGAAGGTCCTGTTCGTCTCCAACCTTTTTCCCGATGAGAGCGAACCCTATCGCGGCATCTACAACGCCCGACTGGTCCACAGTCTCTCCGCTCATTGCGAAATCCGCGTTGTCTCCCCGCGCCCCACGCTGCCATTCCGCGGAGGCGCGCCCCGAAGCCCCCGACCGGAAGACGCGCCGAGGAAACCGGCGTTTCCCATTGCCCGCTACATTCCCAAGATCGGCAGCTCCTTCAATCATCGACTGATGGCCGCCTCCCTTCGCGGAACATTGCGCGACATCCGCCAGGAGTTCCCCTTTGACGTCGTCATCGCTTCCTGGCTCTACCCCGACGCCTGTGGCGTTTCGATCCTCGCGCGTGAAATGGAGTTCCCATTGGTCGCCGTCTGCCAGGGATCCGACGCCCATCAGTACATGAAAAACCCGACCCGCAGGCGAATCATCGTCGAGTCCATGTCCGTCGCCTCCGCCGTCGTGACGCGCAGCAACGAACTCGCCCGCCTGCTCCGGGAAGCCGGAGTGCAGGACCGGAAACTCCGGACCATCTACAACGGCATCGACCTCGATCTGTTTCATCCGATCGAACAAAGCGTCGCGCGCGAAGCGTTGAACCTGTCGATCCACGACAAAATCATTCTCTATGTCGGGAATTTCCATCCGGTGAAAAACCCGCGTCTGCTGGCCGACGCCTACTCCAGCCTCTGCCGTGAATCCCCCGACACCCGACACCGCCTCGTCATGATCGGCGACGGTCCCGAACGAAAGAGCGTCATTCAGACCTTTGTCGGCACAGGCTTGGAGCAATCCACCCGGTTTCCCGGCCGTCTTCCCGCGGAAACCGTGGCGCGCTACATGCAGGCAGCGGATGTGCTCAGCGTTCCCAGCGACAATGAGGGCGTGCCCAACGTCATACTCGAAGCCTTCGCCTCGGGGCTTCCGGTCGTAGCGACCGAGGTCGGCGGCATTCCAGAAATCCTGAATCAGGATTTCCTGGGGAATCTGACGCCTCCAGGAAATCGCGAAGAATTGTCGGCCGCCTTGCGCAACGAAGTGAACCGGCCCGGCGATTGCAAGCTGATCCGCAATCACGCAACCCGGTTTTCCTGGACTGAGACCGCAGAGTCCTACCTGGATGTCTTGAACGCCGCGATTGAAGGCGCTTCTTAGCTTGGAGACCATCCCGTTCCCAACGGCCTCCTTCGAATTCCAGCTCCCGCTCCGCGCCGTCACCGGCAGGGAGCTTCCCCCATCAACCAAACGCCCGCTTCAACCGCGCCCGGTCGTAGGCTCGCCGCTCAGTCCGGTTCATCTTTCCAAAGTCAGGCTTCCCGTTCTCCTTCACCGGCCATTCCACATTCAACTCGCGACCTAGGGCCGGCGCAGGCTTGGGATCTGCTTCCTTTGTTGGCCCTTCTTGCGCCTTTTCGCGCCTCTTTGCGGCCAATGGATTGTCACGGATTGTCGCAGTTGACTTCGCCTTGGCCGAACCGTCGTAGCTCATCGACTGGTCGGTGAGCTGCATATCCTCAGCCAGCGCGCGCTTCGGCTTGATCTTCAGATGCTCCAACACGCCGTGGTAGGCGCGCACCGCCTCCTCCGGCGTCAACTCGCCGTTGGTGATCATTCGCAACATCTCGATGAACGCCAGTTGATGCTCGGCGTTGTTGATCTTGCGGCCATAAAGCCCGACCCGCGCGCCATACTTCTTGGCGTCATGAATCAGCTTGAATGCGTCATAGGTCGTGCCCGCGCTGCCGCCAAGAATGCCGACCACCAGGTTCGGATCATACTGACAGAGCTCCTCCATCAACTTCGGCCCATGGTAAACAATCTTCAGGAACTGCGGCCGCCCCGCTTCGGGAACTCCGGCCAAGTTGCGAAGAATGTTGTCGTTGATGAACTCGCCGAGCTTCTCCGGCGGAATGCCGCTGTCCACATTCGGATCGAATACCTCGAGGAAGTAGCGAAACTTCTTCTGCTCCGCCTCCTCGCGGAACTCCTTGAAGGCCTGCAACGTGATGTAGTCCCGGTCCAGATCGTTAAGAAATGTGACGGAATACAGCCCCAGGTTCGCGCCCGGAAAATCGTCCGTCGTGCGATCGCATTCCACCTTGCCACACTGGATCTGGTCGATGCTCGCGGAACGGAAAGGACGCGCCCCCTCTTTCGTGTAGCTCCCGTGCCGGATCGCCCACACATCGGTCGTGTCATTGGCCCGCGACGCCGGCGTGATGTGCGAATCCTGGAACAGCCCCTCCTTGATGGTGAGCTGCTCGTTGATCGACGCCGACATCAGCATGATGTCTATCAGCCCCTGGTGCGCGACCTCCCGAATAACATCGAGATACTCGGGAAGATTGCGATAACCGAACTCCTCCCGGGTCCAGACCTCCGGCGAAAACTGCGCGGGATGCTCGCCCCGTTTCGCCAAATACCCGCGCCCGCCGGTCGCACGAACGCCAAAGGCCATGTCCGCATCCTTCGCGTCCGCGATGATGAACGCGTCCGATGAAGGATTCGAACGGATCTCGGCGAGTTTCTGATCGAGCGATTTCATTTTCTAAACCACAAAGACACGAAGGACACAAAGAACTATAAGACCACTCTCTTGATGCCCTCTTTCAACACGGGCACATTGAAATTGATCAGCAGTCCCAATCTCTTCTTGTTCGCCTTCAAATACGAGAGAACCTGCGCCATGTGGATTGGAGCGAAGGACTCGACCGCTTTCAATTCCACAATCAGTTCACCCACAATCAACAGATCCAAACGGCCCTCTCCAACCGAACGCCCCTTGTAGTCCACCGCAAAGACGACCTGCCGTGCAAACCCGATCCCTTGCAACTCCAATTCGACAGCCAATGCCTCCTCATAGACACTCTCGAGAAAGCCCGGCCCAAGATTCCTGTGAACTTCGATGGCGGCGCCGATGACACGATGCGCGGCATCTTCAAGCTTCGCATCCAATACGCCATCTCCATGCATTTCTTCGTGTCCTTCGTGTCTTCGTGGTTCAATCAATCACGCGTTCACCTTGGACAGCGTATCCTTCAAGGCCTTGCCAGACTTCTGCAGGCCAAGCTTCTCCTTGGGCCAGAGTTCAATTTCAACGTGTTCCTCCGCGCCGCCGCGTCCAACCACCGTCGGGACACTGAGGCAGATGTCGCGAATTCCATAAGCGCCCTGCTGCAGCGAGGAAACCGGAAGCAGACGCTTCTGATCCAAGGCAATCGAGTGAATCACGTTGCGGATCGCGATCGCCACGGCCCAACCCGCGCCTCCCTTGCGGCTTATCACCTCGGCCCCGCTCCCCTTGGTGCGCTCAAAGAGCCTGTTCTGCACG
>Ga0181568_10004531_pt1 | contig 12362 bp, 12 predicted proteins | sample 101ome_20_FD_133758 | JGI IMG/M metagenome (GOLD analysis project Ga0181568, IMG submission 133758) | Coastal salt marsh microbial communities from the Groves Creek Marsh, Skidaway Island, Georgia - 101404AT metaG (megahit assembly) | ecosystem: Environmental > Aquatic > Marine > Intertidal... | reverse complement strand
TCAAGCAGCACTAGAAGAAAATCAAAATTTCTCATATCAATCTTATAATTTAAACAAGCAATATAGGTGATATTATTCCAACAGAATTTTGTATAGAATGTGAAGAAAATGAACCTTGTAATAAGGGGCATCTGTATGTCATTCAACTACATGACGAAATTTCTGAAAAATATTCTACTAAATCAAAAAAGGGTTACTTGTATGTCGGTTCAACTTCATTATCTGTTGAACAAAGAGGACGAGATAACTTTACTCTAGAAGATGGGACTTATGTGGAACCAGCTGAATTATACGAAGATCGTAAACTACCAGAAGAGGAACAAAAGTGGTCTGAGGAAAGAGATTGGAAGTATAGCACCACTTCCATTAAAAAAATACGTTCATACTTCATGTGCTATAGGCCAGATTTAGCCCATTACCAAAATCCAATTCCTTACGATAAGAAAGACCCAAATAAACTTGAAAGATGGGAAGCAAACCTTGCTGATAAACTCAGGAATCAGGGTTGGAGAGTTATCAACAAGATTTCCCGGAAATCAAAAAAGGGAAATTAAAACAGTCCTGGAATCGAACCAGGTCTTCCTATTGGCGTGCTCCGTACACTAACTGTTGGGTAGTAGTTCCTCCACCACTCTAAGCGATTGCTTTTGGTGCCTAAGTGCGGTCCGTATAAGGCAAAGGCACAATCGCCTAGAGAATAGTTCATAGATATGGGTGAGATTAAAACCCATGCATTTTGAACTAAATTGAGTAATAATTATCCACGGCAGAATTGAAATCATTAAGCAATTTTTGTTCATCGATTGAATTGATATCACCTGCTTGCATTAATGGAGTTCCGTCAACCCAAAGGTCGAGACATTTTGCTCCATTGTAAATTAAATTGGAAATGTGTCTTTCATTGTCTTTGCCGTAAGGAGACATCTTGATGTCGTTTAAGTCCCAAACCGCCCAATCCTTGCTACCATTTGTAGCGATTGCAAATGCTTCCTTAGCAAGCATTGCAGAAGCATCCCAGTGGTCATGTCTCTGAACTAGGCAAGCCATCCTGGCCTCGTGGGCCATGTCTAGACCAGAACCACTTGACGCGGGCCCGTCTGTTCCGAGTCTGATATTTACTCCAGCATCCCTGTAAGATGGTATCGAGGCGGTTCCTCCGCATGCAAGTTTCATGTTTGAGGAAGGGCAATGAACTAGAGTTGCACCTCTTGCTGCCATAGTTCTCATTTCTGATTTTTTGACCCATGAACCGTGGGCACAGATTGTTTTGTCTGGAATGAAGTAATCGAGACTGTCAAGGTATTCAACCGGGTACATCCCAGTTTTTTCATAGCATCCTGCGACTTCTTTTCTAGTTTCAGAAACGTGAACGTGAAGGTACGCATCGTGTTTTTCTGCTAATTCTTTACCGCTCAAGAGAACTTCTTTGTCGCAAGTGTATACTGCGTGTGTTGCGACTCCATATTGCACTTTATCCTCAGGCTTATTTGACGCTAACTGTCTATCAAGTAGGCGCTTGACGCTACCATCGTCGCCTCCTTCCTGTGGTGGCCAAAGTGTTTGAGGTCCGCATACAACTCCTCTAAGCCCAGCCTCATTTAGTGCAGAAACAATCGCTTCTGGGAAATGATACATATCACATGCGAATGTCGAACCGGTCTTGATCATCTCTAGAGCAGATGCAAGAGCGCCTATACGTGCGTATTCTTTTGTTAGATTCATCTCGGTTGGAAAAATAGATTTCTCAAGCCATTCATCTAGAGGAAGTCCATCAGAGAAGTCACGAGCATTGAGTTGCATTGGTAAATGCGTGTGCCAATTTTGGAATGAGCGACTAATCAATTTCTTTGTCCCATCAAGGTTGTGAATAACGTCTTCATCCCCATTTGAAACACTCCAGGACCCATCATGATGAATTAAAAAATCACCTAAATGAGTTTGTTGATTTTCATCGATCAGCACTGCGTTTGTATAGCGTGCTGCTGCCTCGCCCATGTTCGATGGTGGATATTATCCAATGTGAATATTTGCTTATTCCTCTTCTTCCACAATTAAGTCGATTTGGAATCTTGCCTTGTGATGTCCCCACATTACCTTTCCAGGTTCTTCGAAAATGAAGTACTTGGTCGTGAAGTAAGTTCCAAGTTCCGGATGCTCTTCTTCCAATTGGATAGATATCCTGTCGCTGTAGGTTCCCAAGGTTCCAGTGCACGCTTTTCCTCTAATTCCATCGACTAAGACTGGATGCATTTGCTCTTCAAAATTAACCGTCTTCGGTAAATCTTGGTCAAATGGATGTGCATCATTTTCAATCATTAGGCTTTCATCAGTTGCTGGCTGTGTTTTTATTTCTTCATTATTTTTCATACTAATACCTCCTTTTTTTGTTGTACTTTTTGTTTTATTATTTCTCCTGTTTGTAAATTAATGGCCGTTAATTGAGGGTCTTTACCTCCATAACAGCAAGAGTCGATTCCGATAGCCGCAGTTCTTCCATTAGCTAATTCTGCATCAGATTCCCAAACCTCAGATTGCTTAAGTCCGAACATGGGCATTGGAGAGTGGCCAAAAATCACTGTACGTTCGTTGTCGATAGGGAAAATAGTGTCATGGAAATCTTTTCTTATCCACAATAAGGTATCTTTGGATTGCATATCTGGTTCCTGGTCATGAGGTGCATACCCTGCATGCACCAATCTGAATTCATCCAAGACGATATGATGTGGAAGGGAATCAAGCCAAGCTAAATCTTGAGCACCTCTTTTCTTTAACCCGTAGCGATCTAGAATTCCGTTTGAATCGGTAAATTCGTTGATGTATGATTCAATGGTTGCTCTACCTCCGTTATACATCCATGTCCGCTGCTCGATGCTTGGGCTTTCAAAATCAACAGGGTCAAAATTTGCTAGCATCATGTCTTCATGGTTGCCAAGAACGCTAAATATTTGCGAATTTGACTTTGCAATCTCGATTACCTTGCAGGATTTTGGCCCTCTGTCGACAAGGTCACCAAGCAGAACTATCCTGTCTAGTGAATCCAAATTCAATTTCTCAATCAACAATTCTAGGGTATCTGCATCGCCATGAACGTCGCCGATTGCCCAGACATTTGCTCCAGTATTGAGAGTTATTTGTAACTCATTCTCAATTTTGGCATCTCTTTTTGCTTGCATGGTATCACGCCCAATCCTCCGCAAACATTTCTTCAGCAGTATACCAATTCATCTGGTTGCAGCACGCTGTTGGAAGCAATCTGTAATTTTCAGTGACGAAAAGAATGGTTCCAAAAGGAACATCATCATGACAATTCGGACATTGAATTTGCAAATCATCTCCGTCACAAAGTGCAATAATTTCCTCTTCTTCAGAGGATTTTGAACCTGTAATCGATGTAGGAATTGTAAGGTTTCTTCCAAGTAGATGGTATTTTTCAGAATCCCCTTCTCCGTAGTGATAGAATCCGAATGAATCAAAGTTCTCGGCTTTCATTGATTCCCCAGAGAAGAAGATAGCTCTGACATCTTCCACGAGGTAGAATTGGTTTGGTACATTATGGACTTCAACTTCAACCTCATCATCTTTCATTACCATTAGAGGGTCGCCTAAAAATAAATCAACAAACATTACCTTTCCTACATTTCTTCTTCCTTTCCACCAACCATATTCATAGTCGATTCCAACGGAATTGCACAATTTTTGTACTACTGCATTTCTTGCAGATCTGACAACTTTGACCTTTCTGTTTCCCTCTTTGACGATAATTTCATCGTCAACCCTCGCTACAATTCTCCAAATCTTGCTTTCACTATTATCGTCCATTTCATCACCCCAGTTAATGTAAAGATTTGATAAGATTTTGTCATTTTACTCTTGATTAAAATGTCTTATCTATATCTTGCAAATTTTATAATACGCCAGTAGATATAAACCCAACGAATTTATTTTTTCCCCAATTGAATTTTCAAATCTCTTCCCCATTTCGCAGGTTTGACTCCTCCTTCTATAACACCCCAAATAACAGGGTAAGAAGGCGCCTTTTTCGGTGCAGAACCATAACCATCAGTTAAGAAAAGCAAAACCTCAGGGTCCTCGAAATCTTGTTCGAGTTCCTTAAACACGGGATGAAAATCTGTACCTCCTCCACCTTTTAGTTTGAAATTTTCCGGAATAAATGGTTTTTCAGAATCATAAGTCACATCATCCGTAATGTCCCAATCACACTGAATGAGTCTTAATTGATATCCTCCAAAAGAATTCAAAATTGCAAAAACCTCGCTAACGAAGGTCTTTACAATGTCTCCAGTAGTTGAACCACTTGTGTCTATTGCGATGACGATGTTAAGCTGCTTTTCTTTTTTTAATGATGGCAAGTACATTTTTTTATACACGTGCCTTCTATTGGGAGGTAGCCATTTTCTGGTGCTATCAAACATAGGGGTCAGATATTGTCTCAAAATTTCCTTCCAGTGCATTTCTGAAGAAAACAATTCATCCAATCTCGTTTTGTATACTCCCATATCAACACCCCTTCCTTCACACTGTTGCGCTGCAGCCATCATCTTGTTCCTCCATTCTTTCCATACATCGTCAGACCTATTCGGAGAAAAATCAGTGTCGACCTTTGCAGTTATATCGCCATTTTTTGAAATAGAAATAGTGGACCAACCATCTTTACCATCATTTTTCCCATCTCCGGGGTCATTGTTTGTTTTATGTTCATCTAAGCATTGACCACGCATTTCAATGGTCCCATTTTTGATAAGTTCGAAAACGGTTTCTGCAGATTCGCCTTTGTATGGTCTGTAGAGAACTGCGTGAACCGGTATTGTAAACCCATCATCTTGGAGAAGTGAGTTAACTTCGTGATCGATTGCATGGTTCCACATTTCATGGTCTTCAATTCTTCCATGTTCTCTTGTAAAATGTGACATACCACAATGCCATATTTCGTGACCTAAGATTGTCAATCTTTCTTCAGTAGTTAGTGAATTTAAGAAATGAGGGTTAAAAAAGATATTTTTTCCATCTGTGCAAGCAGTAGGGCAGCGATGATCAACAACTGGAATCAGTTGTAAATTCATTGCAAGTGTTCCAATGAATGGACGCCATCTTAACAATTTCATCCTATCATTTGTCCAAGCCTCTAAGCTTTTTTGTTTGGCAATAATATCATCTGTGCTAGGTTCCTCGAAAGAGATTTTAGGCTCCAAAATCTTTGACATAACTATACCTCTATAACAATTCTTGAAACAATCTCTTTCTGCTTATTGTGAATCATTAGCGCATCCAAAAATTCATCCTTATCATCATTATCCATTACCAAAGTAATGTCATGATACAATAATTGCATCCAGTCATTCGGAAATTTCAACAAAATTTCAATAAAACCGTCAATAAGGTCTTCGGGATTTTCACATTGCCTTAGATTATGAACAATAGCAGACAACATTGCATATTTTTGATCTGGTCTTTTCGGTATACTAGGTTTTATTTCGCCTCTAAGCATCTTACCCACATCTGGAATTTTTTCACTCCAGTTCAAGAACCCCATGAATTCGACTGCTACGCCTTCTCCCACTAAACCTTCAACAATTATTTGTAATAGGTCATCATCATTCAAACCATGTTTGTCAGCCAGTTCGAGTTCCATTGCTACTCTTTCCCAACTACGTGGACTTGGCCAACCTCTCTCCTTATTGCCCTGCATTGAAAATAATTTATTTGGTAAGTATCTAATGAATCCGGTGACCCTTGGGTCTAAATTGTTGATTAAAGCCCAATTTAGCCAACTTTCAGTATTCGAAGCAACTTCAATGTGACAAAATCGGTTTGCTAAGGCGCTAGACATCGTTCTAGCAACAGCAGCATCACCAGTTCTGTTTCCCGCAGCTACAATATACCATCCTTTAGGTACTTCATACAGTTGACCTAATCTTCTATCAAGAATGAATTCATAGGCGGCAACTTGTAGTGTACTATCTGCAGCAGTAATTTCATCGAATAAGATTACTCCTTTCTCGGGCGTCCCTTCCACATCAGTTCTAGGCCAATCAGAAGAAACAATCCAATCAATTCCTTGTTTATCATCTCTAGGAACTGGCAAACCCCTAATGTCAACAGGTTCTCTTTGTGCTAACCTGACATCAATAAATCCGATTCCGTTTTCAAGGCAAACGTCTCTAATAAATGTTGATTTTCCTATTCCAGGAGGTCCCCAAACCATTAGAGGCGGCACCTTATCTGCTTTCTCTGGATTACTCCATAACATATTCAATTGATGTTGTAATAATTTCTTTGCTTTCGTTATACTTGTTGTGTTCATAATAAGGCTCTCCTAGTTCTTTCCCAATGTCTTACATATGGCCATTTGGGTGTATCAAATGTGCCATTTTCAAAGGAATTTTTCCCTTCCAATGCTATTCTACATAACATATTTGATTCTTCGACATTGAATTCTTTATCAGATGCGATTCTTTGCAATGCCACTCTTGCTTTGGAGGAATTTGTTTGATTAATCACTCCAATCAATAATGCTGCTTTAACCCATGATTGTGTTCTCATCCCTGAAATTCCTTTTACCAAACCCTTTACTATCGATTTACTATTGCATCTAGACGAGTTAATATGGTAAATTGTGAATTCACAAATGAAAGGATCTGTATTCATTAATTGATTTGTATACAATGATTCTGATAATATGGTTAATTTTTTTTCAGCGTCTGAATTTCTAGCAAAAGTGTTACTTGCACTCAAAATTGAAACGATAAGGCTTCTAAACGCATGAATATTAGTCAGCCCATTGAAAAAATTTCGAGAATTATTACTATTGACATTATTAAAATCGAATTTTCGCTCTAGCATTTTTTCTACAGGTTCATCTGAATTTAGCCAAATTTCTAAGTCTAGTCTACCAAATGGAATAACAGAGTTGTTGGGCGTCTCCCATTCTCCCAAAAATTCAGTGTACATTGGCAACCATTTTCCACCGAGATTACTTGAATTTACAGATGCATTCAGAATTTTCGGCATATAGGAATTGGTGTTAAGTAAAGTTGTTCGGGTATCCATGATTGTAGAGTGGTCAAAGCCCCTAGATGATAATGATGCCAGAGCCCTCATTGCTACATATTGTTGGAATAGAGATAGATTACCGCTACACCAGGAACTAAAAACAGAAAAACATTCAGGGTTATCAATTATTTTTTCAACTAGAGTTAGAACAGGAATTCCGCTATCTAACTCCTCAATAGGCCAATTAAATACGTCGGAAAATCTACACATACCTGCACTTCCATCATAGGAAAATGGTGTAATGTTTATTCCACCCAAATCATCGCATGATTGAATATCATCACCATTAAGGTGAGCACTAAAATGTGTTAGGCCTAGCATTGAAACAATTTCATCATACCACGAAGGTACTTCATGCCAAAAACCACCAATGCATAGGTTGGATTTATCCACTCCGGTAATGATTAATCGATCTCCGAAACCAGAAACCGTTTTGAGATTTCTACTTCCACTTATCGAACATGTCAACACTTTTTGTTTTATTAGAAGCGTCGAAAGATTTGAACAATTTTCGATAATCAACCTATTTATTGTATTAGTTCCTTTGACAGTTATCGAACTAAGGTTTTGGTCACCAATGATAAAAACATCATCAAAGTTATGATTCAATTGCAATTTTGTTGTATTTTCTGGGAGGAGGATTAAACAATCTATATCTGAGTTATTAATTGGTGAATCTCTGCATATCAAGAATCCTTTTCTTAATGAAAATGGGATTGTACTATTACTTTTATTTCTACAAATGCTATGAATTTTATTTCGATATTTTATCTTAATCTCGCTTACTTCTCCTATAATTTCTAGTGGATTTTCTGGAAAACTTTTGAAATAAATTATTGCGCCTCTTTGCGACACTTTTATTTTTTTTAGGGATGGAATTGTATCGAAAATTAATGTTGAACCATATACTATTTTCCCGATTTCTATTTCCTCAATTTCATCACCTTCGAAAACCATATCGTGTTCCAGATTGATATCAACCTGTTTTGCAAAAGGGGTTGCTCGAAAAACCGTTGTTACCATAATATTGCCTCATTTTTCTTAATATGAAAATTTTTTAAAAACGCCAAATTTTTTCCGATTTTGCATGCGAAATTTTCGCAGAATGGATACTAATATCGTCGCTGCATATTCAATAAACTCAACTACTATAAACAAACCGATTTTCATTGGAAATAACCTTCAATCCTAGGAGTCAAAATTGGATTAAGCATCTCACATCCAGTGAAGCTTTCAAAAAGAATAACAAAGTGAATATTATTTAATTGAGAAATAGATTTTACTAGATTTATGACTGAAACTATCTCGTATTGATTTAACTCATTATTTTTTATTATATTGAAAACAATCGGAGTTTCACCAAAAACATTCTTTCGCATAATTGATTGTGCTAAATTAATCAATAAACTAACAAAGGAAGGAATATGATTTTTTAAATTTCTAGCGATGAAAAAATCTCGATTTTCAGTAAAATGCCAATTCCCATCGAATCTAATTTCGACATTTCCTCCACATTTAATTGATTTTAGCCAGGTATTCACCATTCTCATCAATTCTTTGCGTTGATATTCAGAATATGGCTTGAAAATTGTAGATTTATCAGAATGAAAATCACCATTTACTAAAATAACAGGTTTACTAATCTGTCTTAATTTGTCAACTGCATCTTTACCTGAAAAAAATATATCAGTTCCTACTTTTTGAATCACAAATTCAGTACAAGCAAAACCGATAAAATATTTCCATAACAAGTATTCATTCTTACAAGTTTTAAATCGGACCCTGTACATCTTCCTGTGTTCGGTTATATTTGTCAATCGTTTTGATAATTGTCCTTTTTCGAAGTAATTTTCAGCATGGAAAATGTTTGTTAATGTCGTGATAAATTCATCTGCTGTTCGTATATTTTCAAATTCAATCAATGTAAACGGATTTACAAATTCAATTGCGAAGGGTATGAATATTGATTCCAAACCGCTTAGAGAAATTTCATTCATTTGTATTATTTTTTCCAATCAATTTTACCCCCCTTGTATCTGAAAGTAAAACTGTTAATTTTCTTGAAAATGTTATGATAGCGATTAGACATAACTCCTGAAGTTGAATTTATTGATTTATAGACACTTGGAATTCTATTATATGAAACCCTCAGCAAATTTGTATTTTCCAGTCTATATCTTGAAATCAAAATAATTTGAAGTTGATTATCAACTGTTATCTGGTTTAATAGATTAGCAAAAATTGTCCTGAATTTTTTTCCAATAGTCCTTTCAAAATCATCAAAAATTAAAACGCTTGAATCATTCTTCGGATCTTGAAGTTCAACTGTTTTCAAGATGTTATAAATTCTATCTATGAAAACCTTTTCTTTAGTACTAAGACGTTCAAAATCAACCACACTTCCGTCAGAGAATTTAACGTAAGAGATGCCATTAATTGAAAAAATCTCATTCATGTCGCATTTAGCATCATTAAGCAATGTGTTTATTTTAGCATCCATCTTTTCCAAATTATCAGAAATGGTTCTTTTGTCCGCATCTGCATATCTTTGCGTAGCGTTAATCCAAGTAAATCTTGTATTGAAAATATTAGTTGTTGTTGACAAATTAGGTGGGATAATTTGCTCCAGATAGTGCGCTGCTTCACCATCTCGATAAAATTCTTGATTTTTCTCGCCAATATACAAATGAAGGTCAGTGGTCTGTCTACCATTTGCAACTCTTCTAAGGTAGTGAAATTTGCTACCAGCTGTAAATGTTATTTCTAGTAGTGTAGGTCTAGGCTCAGAACCGAATTCCCACGCAGGCCACCATTGATGTTCATTGCTAGAATTGAATACAAACTCAATAGCATCAATAAATGAACTCTTAGTTGACGCATTCCCCCCAGTTATTGTGTTAATGCCTTTTTCAAATCTGAAAGTGTGTAAGCCTGTTAGTGTTCTAAAATTCCTTACTGCAAATGAATGTATAAACTCAACAGGCATTTTCTTCATTGAACCACCGACAAACGGCAGAGTCAAATTTCAGTAATTAAAAAACACATTGATTTTTTTCTGAGAGCTCACTGGTGCTCAACAGGTTTAGTAATCGAGAACTTGAATTGCCTTGCTGATTGTTCAAGAGAAGCAACACCTGGCAAAGTTCTACCTGCTAGTAATTCCAAACAAGCCCCGCCACCAGTAGATACATGACCCATCTTTGAGGTCAGGTTTCTCTTGGAAACAAGAGTAGCGGTGTGACCACCTCCCATGACAGCGTAGCCTTCGCTTTCGGCGCATGCGTTCAACATTTCAATCGTTCCAAAAGCAAAATCTGGATTCTCGAATACTCCCGCAGGCCCGTTTAGAATAATCGTTCCTGCTGACTTAATTCCCTTTGATAGTGCTCGAATACTAGTAATACCTAAATCGTAAATCGGGGCATCAATCGGCAGATTTTGGATGCTCATATCAACTCTATTTCCTTCAAGGTTCACAGCAACATCACTAGGCATGATGATTCGCTCAGGGAAATCCTTGAGAAGGGATATTGCCCTTTCTACGGTACTATCCCAAGAATCTTTCAATTCACCTTTCAAGAAATCTATGTTCCCTTGTCCGAGTTCGATGCCTGATAGATACAAGAAAAGATTTGCAACTCCGCCAGTCACCCAAACATGGTCGCAAATATCTCCCCTGAGCATATTTTCAGTCACTACAACTGAATCGTCTACTTTTACGCCTCCCAGAACCGCAATACAAGGGCGCTTTGGATTATCCAATGCTTGCCCCAATTTTTTCAACTCATAATTCATCAGTTCTCCAGCGACACAAGGAAGTGTGTTTGTGAATCCGGTAATAGATGGAGAATTTCTGTGAGCGCAAGCAAATGCATCATTTACGAATGCATCAGCAGCCATTGAAAGATTCTGAACCATCATAGTTTGGGAGAATACTTCAAAATCACCTTTCAGTTTGACTTCATCTTCATCCATCCTGACGTTATTCAGCATCAGAATTTCACCGTTTTCCAATCCTTCTATGGCGGTTAAAGCCTTCTTTCCATAGATGTCATCAACCCATTTTACATTCTTACCAAGAAGTCTTCCAAGCTCTCTTGCGTGTCCCAATGTTGAGGTAAAATCATATTTTCCAGGCCTTGATTGATGGGCTAAAATTACGACTTTGGAATTCTTCAATTTGTTAATTGTGGGAATTATTCTACGAATTCTTGTATCGTCAAGGAAAACATTGCCGGTTGGTTGCATGGGAGAGTTAATATCAACTCTGACCAAGACCGTGCGGCCTTCTAAGTCGACATCGTCCAGACTAAGGAAGTCCGCCATTGGTCTATTGTAGAAGCATCCGGTTTTTGATTCGACCGGTTCAAACGCGCGTCTGTTGTGTGTCAAAGGCGCGAAATGTCATATACTCTTCAGAATCGATGACAAGTATGGCGCGCGGGGATTCTTTCGAAGGTCCTAGGAAACGTGCACAGACATCAACATCTTCCTTTGGAGTATCGAAGCGTGAGGGTCACGACTCTTCAAAATATTATGATTCAAAAATGTATGATGAAATGGTCACTACAAAGGATGTGGGGTCTGAAAATTTCTTGCCAGAAGAATATGAAAATCAGATTATTTGTGGAGATTCTAGGAATATTCCATTACCGGATAATTGCGTACATTTAGTAGTGACATCACCGCCATACAACGCATCGAAAGAATACGACGAAAACCTGTCATTAAGTGAGTATCTGACATTACTGAAAGATGTTTTTTCTGAATGCTACAGGGTACTTGCTCCAGGCGGAAGAATGGTCGTAAACATAGCTAACCTGGGCAGGAAACCATACATTCCCCTTACTAGTCATGTTAATTTGATTATGCACGAATTAGGATTTCTCCACCGGGGAGAAGTCATCTGGGATAAGTCAGCAAGCGCCGGTTCATCCTGCGCATGGGGGTCGTTTCAATCGGCTTCAAATCCATGTCTCAGAGATATCCATGAATACCTACTTATGTATTCAAAAGGAGATTACAAATTACCTCGTACAAAGAAGGAGCGTGAAGATGGACGGATAGATACGATTGAAAAAGAGGACTTTATTCAACAAACAAAATCTATCTGGGCATTTTCAACCGAATCCGCAAAGCGAGTAAATCATCCTGCTCCATTCCCAGTTGAGTTGCCAAAAAGGTGTATAGAAATGTTCACTTTCGCAGGAGATGTTGTACTCGATCCATTCTTGGGTTCCGGAACTACCGCTGTTGCTGCAAAGCAGTCAGGGCGGACTTATATCGGGATA
>Ga0181568_10004524_pt1 | contig 12368 bp, 13 predicted proteins | sample 101ome_20_FD_133758 | JGI IMG/M metagenome (GOLD analysis project Ga0181568, IMG submission 133758) | Coastal salt marsh microbial communities from the Groves Creek Marsh, Skidaway Island, Georgia - 101404AT metaG (megahit assembly) | ecosystem: Environmental > Aquatic > Marine > Intertidal... | reverse complement strand
GTAATTAACAATAAATTAAATGAGTTATTTAAAATAATTATAAGGTTAAATAAAAGAATAAATGTTATTACTCATAATTCTATGGATCCATTTAATAGAATGATATTAAATAATCAAAGAAATTTAGATAAGATATTTACAATTAATAAAATTCATAGTGATTTATTTATAAAAAATAGATTAAAATGTAAATTAATGAGATTTATTAATTATGTTAATATTGAAAACAAAGTAAAAACAAGAGATAATTTTAAATTCAGAATGGTTTTTGTTGGTAGATTAAGTAATGAAAAAAATATAAATTTATTATTAGATGCTTTAGAATATATTAATTATAACAAAAAATTAAAAAATAAATTAGAATTAGTAATATTAGGTGATGGTAAGGAAAAATTTTTTAGAAATGTTGATAATGTTATTTATTATGGTAAAGTAGACTTTAGTTTTGTTAAATTAGTACTGATGAATTCTGATTATTTAATTTTACCATCTAGTGTTGAAGGATTACCATTCACTGTTTTAGAAGCAATGAGTTTAGGTATTCCATGTATATGTTCTAATATAAATGGAGTTAATGAAGTAGTTAATAATAAAAATGGTTTTCTTTTTGATTTATATCAATATGATAAATACAAAAATAATATTGATAATTGGGATATTATGAAATCAGTTAATGAAAATAATGAAAAAAATGTAAATTCATTAACAATTAAAATAATAGAAGCATATAATATATCGATAAATAAATGGAATAATTTATCTAAAGAATCATTTAATTTTGTAAAGACAAATTTTAATAGAGAATATGTAGATAGATATAATTATACATCTTTTTTTTTATATTAAATAATTTATTAATTTAATATAAAGAATGTATTTTATCTTTTATATATTGAATTGATCTATTTCCAGCGAAAGAATCAATAATATTTTCATCATTATCTGTTATTATAACAAAAGGATATCCAGTTTCAGTTAATTGTAATTCATTTTTTATAAAATTTATATATTTTTTAGTTTGTGGATCATTTTTTTCATATTTAAAATAATCTATATTATTTCTACTTAAAAATTTTTTTATTTCATTTTCTTTTTCCTTTGGTTTATCATCACTTAGAGAGCAAGGTTTATTTCCACATAAAAGTTGTTTAGAATACTTACAATTTTTCCAATAAAATAAATGAAATTGTAATTTTACATTTTTTTTAATATTTTTTTTCTCCATTGCACCTAAATTTTTTAAATTATTTTCAATAATAGTTTGTCCTTGTAATATAGAGTCCTTTAATAATTTTTTTAAATTTTCTTCAGATATATTATTATTATTACTTATACATATTTGGTCTGTATAATTTTTTATTAGATTAGTATTAAAATATTTTAATATTTTAGTTTCTACTTCATTAGAAATTATATAATCATTTTTAATTTCATTAAAAAGATTTATAGAATAATTATTAATTACATTATTTTTATTAGAACACACATTATTATTAGTAAATTTTTCTTTTTTATTAAAAATAAAATATAAAATTAAAAATAAAATTATTAATTTAAATAATTTATTCATATAATATTATTTAGATATTATAATTTTTTTTAAATATTTATCCATACAATTATAATTATTGTACAAACTAATATTTTTTAATATATTATTTCTATAAAATTCATAATTATCATTAATTTTTTCTATTTTATCAATCAAATCTGGAAAATCATCAAATGATTCTCCAATTTTATCATTTGGAAGCTCACATAAATTTTTACCTCCTCCATCACAGGAAGTGTATAAAATAGGTAATCCAGATAAAATAGCTTCAACTACATGCATGGGACAAGAATCATATTTAGAATCCGTAATATAAATATCACATGATTTTAATTTATCAGCTAATTCTTTACCTTTAAAAGGTCCTTGAATTGGTACATCTTTAAATTTATCATTAAATTTTCTACCTACAAATATAAATTCATAATCAGTTCTATTTTCAAAGAATTTATGTAGTTTGTAGTATGTTTCGTATCCTTTATTTATATTATCACTCCAATGATGTGTAATTATTTTTAAACATTTAGGTTTTATATAATTTTCTCTGGGTATTAAAATTTTATCATTGCCTCCATTATAAATAACATGATGATTTATATTTTTTAATTCATTATATTTATTTAAGTAATATTCTTTTATAAAATCACTATTAAATATAATTAAATCGATATTTTTATAATTTTGCATTATTTTAAATTCTCTTGATCTTTGTTGCGTAACATTTGGTCTTGTTTTATCACAGTCATTAATTCTGATAATAATTCTACCTTTTTTTATTTTATTTCTATAAGAAATTATATCATCTAGGTCATATTTTTTATGAGGTCCTTTATGTGGATCAATTATAAAAAATACATCAATATTATTATTTAATTCATATGTAACATTAACATTATTATTTTTTAAATATTCAATTAAGTTTAAGGCGAATATGTTTCCACCTCCATAAGCAATATTTTCTGGTTTAAAATTAATGAAAAAATTTAAATTATTCATTTAATAATAATAATATATTTATAATTTTTTAAACTATGTTAAATGTACAGTATAAAAAAATATTTTTATTATTAATGTTATTTATAACTTATAAACAAACAAGTGGTGGTAGATCGGGACACAAATTATGTGATATTTTCACTACTCATATTTTAGCAAATTTGTTAGATATGCATGTTATTTACAATAGTTCATGGAAAAATCAATTTATAATTAGTAAAAAATCATTAAAAAAATATTCATATAATAAAGAATATAATATTGATTTTACATTGAATATTAATAATATATGTAATTGGAGTAGTTTATCATTTGAAGAATATGAAAAATTAAAAAATAAATTAAATAAATTATCAAAAAAATATAAAAATATTTTATTAAAAATTTCAAATGTTTATAAGATTCATGCTCCAGTAATTTATGATTGGTATGTAAAAAAATTAATTGATAAGGATATTTACAATTTGAAAATAGTACCAACATTAAGAAAATTATATTTTGAGGATAATAAAGATAATATTAACGATTCAATATCTATTCATATTAGACGTGGTGATTTAGCTGAAAAATTGATTACTTCTGGATTTAATTTTTCATATTATAAAAATATGATTGATACATTAAACAATCATTTTGATATTGATATTAATATATATTGTGAAAATGAAAATTATTTAGATATATCTAAATTAAAAAATTGTAAAAATACAAATTTGTTTTTAGGTGGTACTAAACTTTTTGGAAAACATTTTAATAAAATGGTTAATAGTCGTGTATTAATTATATCACCTAGTTCTTTGTGCTTGTTTGCAGGTTTAATAAATAGAGGTTTGGTATTAATTGATAAAAAGGTAATTAAATGGAGAAAAACTGTTTTTAATAAATCTAATTTAGTTTTTGAATCATTCAATAACATATCAGAAAAAATAGAAATAATAGAAAAACAATTTAAAAATACGAATTAATATTTTAATAAATTTAAATAATATAAATTATATTAAATGGTAAAATATTATTGTAAATATTGTAATTTTAGAACAATAAGAGAAAATAAATTATTTGAACATAATATTAAATATCATTTAAATGATAATGATAAAAATATAAAAAAAATTAAAGATAAAAATTTAACTTACTTGTCAATTTTGGAATTATTTAATTTGAAAGATAATATTTTGAAAACAACAAATATAGAGGGTGATATTGTTGAAACAGGATGTGGTTTAGGTGGATCAAGTATATGTATGTCTTTATTTAAAAATCCTAATAAAAAATTATCAATTTATGATGTTTTTGGAACAATTCCTGAACCAAGTGAAAAAGATGGTAAAGATGTTCATAAAAGATATTTAGAAATTAAAAAAGGAAATGCAAAAGGAATAAATGGTGATAAATATTATGGTTATAAAGAAAATCTATTAGATGAAATAAAAAATAGTTTTAAAAGTTTTGACATAGATATTAATAAAAGTAATATTATTTTTATTAAAGGATTATATGAAGATACATTAAAATTAGATAGTAAAATTTCATTTGCTCATATAGATTGTGATTGGTATGAATCAGTTGATACTAGTTTAAAGGAGATTGTTCCTAATTTATCAAAAGGAGGTATAATTACTTTAGATGATTATTATGCTTGGTCTGGATGTAAATTAGCTACTGATAATTATTTTAAAGATAAAAAAAAATATTTTAAATTTGAAAAAAAACATAATAAACTAAATATAATAAAAAGATAACAAGTTTAAAAAAAAATATTTTCTTTTTCTTTTTATAAAAATATGAAAGAAATTCTTCTTATTGGTAATGGATGGGCAGGAAGTTCTTTTTTAAAGTATATAGATAATAAAAAATACAAAATAACTGTTATATCACCTAATAAAGATTTTATATATACACCTCTTTTGGTATCTAGTATTTTTAAAAATATAAATGTAAAATATGATATTAATAATTTTGGCGAAATTAAATATAATAAAGGTAAAGTAGAATCAATTGATTTCGAGGAAAAATATGTAAAAATATATGAAAAAGACAAAATTATTAAATATGATTATTTAGTACTTGCACATGGATCAGAAATAAACACTTTTAATATAAAAGGAGTAAAAGAGAATTGTTTTTTTATAAATCAAGAAAATATAAAAGCAATTAGGGATAAATTGTCAAGTTTAAATGAAAAATCTAATGTAGTAATTATTGGATGTAGTTTAACAGGATCTGATTTAATTGGTAATTTCATAGATCAAAATAAACATAATATACATGCAGTAGATGGATTGCAAAATCCTTTATCTATTTTTAATAAAAAATTATACACATATACAAATAATTTATGGAAAGATAAAAAAGTTAATACACATTTTGGTAATTTTGTCAAAGAAATTGATTCAAATAAAGTAATTTTTAATGACAATTATATTAATTATGATATGGTTTTTTGGTGTGGTGGTTTACGTCCTAGTCTTTTATCAAATAAAATTAATAAATCACTTTCACTAAATTGTCGATTTGGGATACCAGTAGATGGAAAATTAAAAGTTGAGAAAACAGAAAATGTTTTTGCAATAGGTGATTGTGCATATAATAATTTGCCTCCTACTGCTCAAGTTGCATATCAAGAAGGAAAATATTTAGCAAACAATTTTAATAATAATTTTCAAAACTTGAAAGATTTTAATTTTTATAATAAAGGACAAATTTGTTATATAGGAAATGGAGAAAGTGTTTATCAAAATAAAAATTTTTATTTCAAAGGTAAATTAACAGGTTATCTCAATAATATAATACATATTTATAATGGGATTGATATTAAACAAAAAATTAATATTTTAAAAGATATGTTAAATTTCTAATTTTCAATTAATTTATTTATACAGAATTATAAATATATAAATCTAGTTATATTTTTTTATGTGTTATAATATTTTCAATAAAATTATATCTATTTTTTTCAGTGTGATTATTTACTATTAAATTATATCCATTTATTCTAATTTTATCTATTTCTTTTTTATTTTTGTGATCACATATCCAATTTATTTTATCTATTATATTTTTTTTATTACAACTAATATAATTAATTCCATCAATAAAACCAATATATTCAAGTTCTTTTTTTACAAATTCATCATAAGCTAATAATAAAGAACCTGATGATGGTATTTCAAAAAATTTGTTAATAATATATGGTGTATTTTTATTCAAACAACATGCGAAACAACATATGAAATTTTTTAAATATTTTATATAATCCGGACCTTTTATTCCATCATCGTGAGTCAAAATTTCTATTTTAGGATGATTTAATGATCCTAAAAATCTTCGCATAGGATAATGTGAAGATATAGAACCTGATAATAATATTTTTTTAATAGGTACCGTATTTATTTCAGATATATTTTTATTAAAAACAAATTTAGGAAAACAAAATATTCTTTCTACTGGTATTTCATAAAGTTTAGGATAATGATACCAATAATGAGCAAGAATATATATATGTTTGTTTTCTTTTAATTTAGATCTTAAACTAAAGTATCTTTTATATGTATTAGGTTTACTTTTTAAAAAATGAATATCATTTTCATGTATATAAAATTTTATATGTTGATTATTAATTATAAAATCAAGATTTTTAAAAATAAACAATCCATAATTATCAAGTAAAATAGTTATAGAATTTATATTATCAATAAATTTTTTAGTATAATCAGATAAAGAATTAATAGTAGTATCTTTTATGCAATTAAATCTTTTTAAAAATAATGGTGCATTTACGTAATTTTTTTCATTAACATTTAGATCTTTATTTGGGTCTGGATATATAACTAGATTCATAAATTAAATAATAATATAAATTAATTAATTTATAAAACGATTATTGATATTGTTAAGAACATCTTTTTTTTCATATTCTTTTTCATCTACCCAATCTTTAGTTAATCTAGCAGTAATATTACTTTTTTCCATTGTTTGATATACTAAATGTGGGTCTATTATATAATTATGATAATAATTTTTATTAGATAAATTACTATAAATAGAATCTATTTCATAATTATATTTAATTAAGTTTTTTAAGACACTATCATATGTTTTTTTGTTAAGTATATATCCTATAGTTGTGATAACACTTTGAGTTTTTGTTACAATCTTATTAATTTTTTGAATATTTTTTCCACTTAATCTGCCACCTAAAAATATAAAATCCCAATTTGAATCAATATTATCAAATATATTATGTTTTAAAATTTCATTAGCATGTTCAGTAAATAGAAAGTCATCTTCTAATATAATTACATAATCTAAATTCAATTCTTTAGCTTTTTTTACTATGTAATAATGACTCATTTTACAACCTAATGCACCTCTTGTATAGCATTCCCATTTTTTAGCTTTTTTCCAATTCATACCCTGATATGAATTTTTCCATAAATCGTTATTTTTGATTTCTTCCATATTTGGAATTATTGCGGAAAATCTAGTGTAGTTTATATTTTTTTCAATTAGTTGTTTATGCACTAGTTCCATTCTATCTTTTCTATGATCTAAATTTATAACAAAAATATTTTTAGATTTTGATAGTTCCATATAATATAATATTAAAATTAATATTTAATTAATTTAAATTTAAATAAAAAATATCTAAAAATTTATATACATGGTTTTAATTAACGGTACAAATGTTAAATTTTTAGTTAATTCAGTTAATTACAATGGATATTTAGGTTCTTGTTTATCTAATTTAATTAGTTCTATGAGATCTCAAATAAGCAATGAAGATATTGTTGTGGTTCAAGGTAATTCTAGTAGTGAGGGTGTTACAACAGAAACAGATTATACTTTAGTAAAAGTAAGACATAATAGTATGGAAATGACAGCATTAATTGCTGTAATAGATAATCAATCAAATTTAGGAACATTGCCAGATGTTTGGTTTTATTTACATGATACATGTGATATAGGACCAAATTTTATTACTAGATTAAATACTTTGGATTTAAGTAATGATGCATTAGTTCATTGGACTGTATCAAATTTGGGTGTTTATAGAAATAGTACTTTAGTATCAAACAGTTCTGTTATACAAAGATATAAATCTACAGATAATCCTAATTTGCAAGAAAATAGGTTAAATAAATATAAATGTGTATGTGATAAAAATATTGTTTATAGAACAATTAATTGTACTACTAATTTATCTTCAGGTTCAGCAACAACTATTTCAACTTCTAAAATTTATGGTATAGTAAAGAGAAAAAGATTATATTTTAGTGAATTAGATTTGTATAAAAATTGGTCAAACTTTGTCTGGCCTCGAAGATTAGATCCACCAAGATTTAATTTACATCCTTAAATTACAAATATATTAATATTAAATATATTTATAATTCATATTTTTATCCATGATTCCGGATGCAAGTCTTTTAGATTATGTTTAGCATTATTACCAGAAAACCATAATTTAGGATATGTAATTATTTTTTCTTTTTTTTCATTAAAATAAGCACCCCACCAACTAAAACTGCTATTTGCAATTATATGATGATTACAACATGACATAAGTAACATTTCTTCCCAATCTTGTAAATTATAATTTATTGGTATAAAAACTAAATTTTTAAAATTATTTTCTATATTATTAATTCTATTTTTTATAATTGGTAAATCTTCTTTTTGATAAAAATAAAGTATTATAAAATTATTAATTTTTGTTTTATCTAAGATATATTTAATAGAATCTATATAATATTGATCACTAATTATTGGATGATGTGGATTGTTTTTATAATTACCTAATCTAAAATGTAAAGATATTGTTTCATGCAAAAACAAGTCTGCAAATTTGTTATATATATTTTTTTGGTAATTTCTAATATTAAGTATTTTTAGTATCTTATTATAATTTTTTATAAAATATTTTTCAGATTGAAAACATCCATCTATTAATATTTTTTCACTTTTTGGTATTTTTTTGTATTCAAATTTCAGTTCTCGATAAATATAATATCTTCTTATTATTTTATTTGTATAATAATTATTTTTTGTATATTTTTTTAATTCTTGAAAAATATTATTCCAATAAAATTTGCAAAAACCTTTTTTCTTCCTTTCTAATGGTAAAAAAAATTCAATATTATTTTCTAAAGAATAAGAGATTCCTGCAAAAATTTGAAAAATTTGATTACCTAAACCGCCATTTATATCTATAAATATCATTTAAAAAGATTAGATTTTTTTTATTTACTAACTTAATGGTAAATAAATTTTATTGTAAATTTTGTGATTTTAGAACTGTTAGAGATTATAAATTTAAAGAACATTTGAAAAATCACAGTAATATAAAAAATTTTAATGAAATTTTAAAAAAGGATAAAGAATTAAAAATTTATTATGGATTAATAAAACCAATTGATATAACATTGTTTGTCACTTCATGTGGGAGACCTACATTACTAAAAATTACTTTAGAAAGTTTTGTTAAACATAATAATTATCCAATAAAAGAAGCAGTTATAATAGAAGATTCTGGTAAAAAAGGTATAATAGATTTTGCTAAAGATATATTACCTTATCCATGTAAAATAATATATAATGAGAAAAATTTAGGTTTATTTAAATCTACATTAAAAGGTTTAGAAAGTATTAATACTGATTGGATATTTCATTGTGAAGATGATTGGCAATTTAATTCGAGTAATTTTATACAAAATTCATTAGAAATATTTAATAGAAATAATACAATAACTTTAGTAACTTTGATAAAACATAATCATTTATTAGGAAAAAATTTTGAAAAAAAAGCTTATGATTATTATAGATATATGAAAGAATATGGAGCTGCCGGTAATTATACAACTAATCCTGGATTAAGAAAAAAAGAAATATATGAACCTATGAAAAATTTAAATAATGAAGGTGAAGTTAGTTTATATTATAGAAAAAAAGGTATGAAAGTAGCAGCAACCTTAAAAACAAAAGGATATTTAACACATATTGGCGGTAAAAAAAGTGTTTATAAAGTAGGTAGTGCTTATAAAAAATTCAGTGATACAAATAAATAATTATGTATCATTACCTTGAAAGTTTCCATTAAACAATTCATTTTGAGTACCTAATGGTGGATCAAATATTAAGAAAGTATCAATCTTTTGAAGTGTGATCCATTCTTGATCTATTGCTGATTTTGTGTATTGAAGCATTTTAGCAGGACTTTTACTTGTTGAATTCCATTGATTTCTTAAATCTTTTTTATTTTTTATTTTTTCTTTATGTGTAATAACTTCTTTTTTTAATTTTTCTTCACATTTTTTAAATAAGTTTAATAACTTATCATAATAATGTTCATTTAAAATATAAGATGATGTGGTAGTAGTATTAGAAATTCTTTTATAATTTTTATTAATTATATTATTTTTATTAAATGCACCTGCTACATTACTACCAGCAAGAAGAAATACGTCATAATTTATTTTTTCATTGAAAATATTATTTAAATTTTCAGAAACATAAGCAAAATCTTTATTAAATATAAAATCATCTTCAAAAATTAAGATATTTTTCCATTTTTTTGATTTAGCTAATTCAATAGCTTTAATATGACTTTGACAACAACCTAAATGTCCACAATCTTTATTATAAACAGCGTCAATTCTGTGAATTTTATTAAAATCAAAATTGTATAGTTTTAATTCATTTTTAATATGTTTATTTCTTTCTGATCTATGTTTTAAATTAATATAAACAATTCCATCAAAATTTTTATTAAAATCTTTATTAAATTTTTCATTTAAATTAATATTATCATATCTGTGAGAATATTTATGTATTAATATATTATTTTTTTTTCTTGATCTAAAATTACATTTATTACAATACCATTTACTCATTTTATTAGTTAATATTATATTTTTTTATATTATAAATTAATGATAATCGTTTATAGTTTTATAGGAAAATTACCTAAATATATTATTGATACTGTTCATCAATCTAGATTATTTTTTGATGGAGATATTTATTTAATATTAGATGAATTAAATAGTAAATATTTAAAAAAGCTAGAAAAATATAATGTAATTTTGATTGATTATAAAGAGGTAAGTAATAATAGCTTTAATAAAATGTACAGAAAAAATAAAAATAAATTTACTGAGTATAAATCTTTAGGTAATAGAAAAATGTTATTTATGAGGTCTATTGAAAGATTTTTTTTATTATATAATTTTATGATTCAAAAAAAAATAGAAGATTGTTTATTTTTAGAGTTAGATAACTTAATTTATGATAATCCTAAAAATTGGTTAAAAAAATTAAATAATTTTAATGTAGCTATGATGTATGATAATGTTGATAGATTATCAACAGGAATAATGTATGTAAAAAATGATATATCGTTAAAACCATTATTAAATCATTATTTAGATTATATAAAAAATGATAAAGGGTTTTTAAGTGAAATGAAAGCAAATTATTATTTTTATAAAAAAAACAAGGATTATTTACATTTTTTACCAATACATTGGAATGATGAAGATAAACCTAAATTAGCATATGATAATTATAATTTATATAACTCAATTTTTGATTCTGCTGCTATAGGAATATTTTTATTTGGTAATGATATGATACATACTAATAATAAGTTAGTTAAAGGAAAGCATAATAAATGGTCTAAGATAAATTATACCAAATATAAGTTTATATGGAAGCATGATGAGTTTGGTAGAAAAAGACCATATATTAGACATAATGATACAAATATTTTAATAAATAATTTACATATTCATTCTAAACAATTACATTTAGCATTATCAAAATAGTTTAATATATAAAATTATATATTTTTTATATTAATGGATATTATAACTGGAGAAAAATTACAATTTATTTGTAATCATTATATTGGAAAGAAAAAAGAATTCAAAAAATCAAATTATACATTTAATCCTAATTTGAAAAAAGAAAAGATTTTAATTTTTGAGAAATTAGATTCAGATTTTAATAACAAGTCATTAATATTTTGTTATACCAATTTGCTATTAGATTTAGATGAATTGATTAAAAAATTAAGTTTTATGCTTAATGATTTTATTTTAATTTTTCATAATTCAGATTATTGTTTTGAAAAAGAGCATTTGAAATTATTCGAATTAGATAAATTAAAAAGAATATACACACAAAATATGAATGTATTGAATGATAATGTAATACCATTACCAATAGGAATAGGGAATAGTAAGTGGGATCATGGTAATTTAAAAGTATGGAAAAAAATATTAAAATCAAATATTAGTAAAAAAAATAATAATATATTTTTTAATTTTTCTATTAATACTAATAAAAAATTAAGGAAAGATTGTTATAAAAAAGTTATCAGAAAAAAGATACCTTTTTTAGAAAATAGAAAATATAGTCAATATTTAAGAACATTAGTTAGTTATAAATATTGTATTTGTCCAGAGGGAAATGGTATTGATACACATAGATTTTGGGAATGTTTATATTTAAAAGTTATTCCAATATGTAAAAGAAATGTATTAGTTGAATACTTTTCTAAATTTTTTCCAGTGATTATTTTAGATGATTGGGATGATTTAAATCTAGAAGATTTGATTAATGAATATGAAAAAAATAATTGGAATAATTATAATAATCTTGATTTAGGTTATTATAAAAAATTATTGAATATGACTAATTAAAAAGATTGAATTAATAATATTTTGAAGATTTTTTAAAAATAATAAATGACTTCACTTGTAGATAACTTTAAACAAGAATCAAATGAATTCTTGAAAAACTATGAGAACTTTTCTTC
>Ga0181568_10004523_pt1 | contig 12368 bp, 21 predicted proteins | sample 101ome_20_FD_133758 | JGI IMG/M metagenome (GOLD analysis project Ga0181568, IMG submission 133758) | Coastal salt marsh microbial communities from the Groves Creek Marsh, Skidaway Island, Georgia - 101404AT metaG (megahit assembly) | ecosystem: Environmental > Aquatic > Marine > Intertidal... | reverse complement strand
ATTCTTGTACTCGTGAATCAGTTTCATCCTATTTACTTCACTTTGACTGAAGAAATTGGATAACGTTCTATCTATCTGCCTTTCCATATGGTTTGGTTCACCGATAGAACCTGGCCAATACTTATGAAGAGGAATGTCATATCCATCCTCCATATACTTATCATAGAAGTGAACACTTGGTTCTGTCTTCAATTCGATAGGATTGTAATATTTTACAAAATCATCAATGGCAGTATCTGGAATTCTGTAACTCTCCCAACCACCTGCTCCACCATACTTAAAAGCATCTGCTTCTTTAGAAGTAAGATCTTCACCAAACCAGAGGTGAGCAAACACATCTACGTCCTGATCTTTGAAGACATTCTCTAGGATACTAGGGGCACACTCATTGATAAATCTTGGTTGCCCAGCAAAACATGCTGCAATTTTCATTCTGGTTTTGTATAAACAGCAAGAACGTCATCACCACGATCTTTGATATCCCTAAGATCATAGATATCAAACCTAGGATCAGACATATAGTAATCAAGAAACTCTGGATACACATCCTCAATGACATATACACCACCAGGATTCAGCAGTGGTTCAAGAATTTCAAATGTCTTCAATGAAAGTGGCAATTGATGAGAAGCATCTTCTGTCACAAAGTCCAACTTGGGAAGTTTATCTGCCAGAGCAGGATCACACTGATCGGATTGAATCCAGACAGCATTAGGTAGAGAATCTTGTTCAATCTTTAACGTATCAAAGGTCTGATCCACACCGTAGATTGTTGACTCTGGAAAAATGTCAGAGAGGATTTTCATACCACCACCGTGACATGTACCAACCTCACAAATGTTACACTCCTTCCCAACAAACTTTTCTAGCAAGAATGGATATGCTTCTTCATAAGCGTGCCAAGCTGCTTTGTCAGTTAGTTCTAATTCAGAGACTTCAATAAATTTTTCCTTGATCATTTGGGGAACAGGACCCATGGGATCATTCAAATCCCGACGAAAAACATTTGTCATTTTAATTTCTTTACGTAGTCTGAACAAATACCATAGCAATTAGTAACTCTCAGTGTATCCCAACTTACATTCTTCCACTCTGGCATTACCATTACGGTGTTAGAGGTGTATGGTTTCCCAGGATATGCCCAGATAAAGTTTTTACTTGTCAGTGTATAATCATCTTCTTGATGCCAGAAAAAATTATACCCAGAAGTTTCTTTGGACATATAGTGTAGAGTGTCTAGGGTCTTGCAATGAATCCACAAATTCTTTGCTCTTCCTGCCAACCACCACCATGTTACCATGTGCTGTGGTTCATCATGACCCAACCATACAGTATTAGTAGTATGATCAATCCTAAGATCTACCTCAACATCATACCCCTCCTTAATACATTTGTCAATCTGAGATGGATTATTTTCAAGTTCTGGATTAGTACCTTCCGTGTTGCCACGATGAGCAATTAGTTTCATGGTTTGTAATGCTCCAAGAAATAAGTCAGATCTTCTGGAGTTCCGATACCCCACATCCTATCAACTTCTTTAATTCTAAACTTCTTACCATCAGCAATTGCTTCATTAAATGCTGGGCAGATATAGAACTCTCCATTAGTTCTAATGTCCTTCTGAATCATTTGCTCAGAATACTTAACGTAGTCAGAACCTTTCTTCCAGAAGTAAACACCAACGGTGGCATCATTACTGATAGGTTTCTTCTCAGCAACTTCCGATACAAATCCATCTTCACCGACTTTAGCATAAGACCACTTGGGGTGGGTTGCCTTAAAGGTCAAGATGCCACCATCAATACCATCAGCATTGAAAGCATAGAGACACTCATTACTATTCCACTCCATAAATTGGTCAGAGTTAGCAAGTAAAAGTGGATCATCGTTATCAATAAACTCTTTCGCCAGGAGGGTGGTACAGGCAGACCCTTCTGTCAGTTCATCAACCTGAACAATGTTACAACCAGGAGCGATCAGTGTGAGTAGATACTGAAGACTGTACTTTTCATAATGCTCCTTACGAACAACAAAAGTATAGTTTGCTTCAATGTTCAGGTTCTCCAAGACGACCTGAATCATTGGTTTGCCATTGACTTCAATCAATGGTTTGGGGAACGTATAACCAACGTCAGCAAATCGACTTCCACGACCTGCCATTGGAATAAGAACATTCATTTTTTCAGACTTCCAGGGGATGTGTGTTAAAGTTTTGCTATCCAAAATATCGATTATCTTATCAATCTTATCTTGATTCAAATGATCACGATTTTCGATAGCAACCAAATGAGATCCACTATCAAGAGCACCTTGTCTACCAATGTGACTGTCTTCAAGGATGACAGTATCTTTAGGGAGAGCATTACAGGCAGTCATACACTGCCAATACATTTCGGGGAAGGGTTTGTTTCTATGAACATCTTCATTACTAATGTAGTAATCAATGAATTCAAGCAGCCCCAACTTAAGAAGAACAAGTTTAACAGTGTTACGAATGCTATTGCTAGCTACGGCAACTTGATATCCTTTATCCTTAAGTTGTTTGAAATAATGCATCAACTCATAATCATTGGATAGTCTACCAAAGATGTTGAGTGTTTCAACTTGCTTATCTTCCCACACTTGTTGATGTTTATCAACAGGCAATCCTTTTCTTTCAGTAAGAAGATTAAGTTTTCTAGATGTGGGAAGACCATCATAGATACTAAGATGTTCTTCTCGATTGATTACATACTTCTCATCTATATTACCCAAAGCACGATTGAGTGCTTCATAATGCATGTCCCTGCTGTCAATCAGAACACCATCAAGATCAAAGATTACTAATTTATTCATGGTTTTTCAAATACCAAAGACACAACTTTATATTCGTTATTATAAAACGTATTAGAGTTCACCGTATCATCAAAGGGAGTGGTGAGTCGAAGACCAGATCTCTCAATCAAATCAATAAAAGTATTAGCATCTGTAAACATGCCATAGTTTAGATCACCAACATCACTAGAAACAATAAACTTGCCACCAGTCTTCAAGACTCGATGAACTGCTTTGCCAATTTTCAACAAACCATAGTTACCAATCTCATCATCATGTGTGGTGTCAAACAAATGGGTGGCACAAATGTCAAACACTACATCAAAACTCTCTTCCTCTTCTTCTGCTAACCAAACATAAGCATCTTCGATTACAATCTCACAACTAGATTTTACTTGTTCAAAATCAGATGGGAGGTAATCCAAAGCATACGATTCATTTCCCCAGTCAGCAACGACATGAGGAACACATCCATTGTTGGCACCAAGATCTACAATCCTTTTACCTTTGGTTCCAATACCAAAATTAACCAGAGCAAACACCCACTTTAGAAGTGCCTCAGGTCTCTTCCAGTGATTACCCAGAGAAGTTTTATGTGGATACTTTTGCATCCACTCATTATCTTCAATAATCTTTTCTGCTTCCTCTAAGTCAGAAATACGTACAAATCTATTACAATCAATCATGGTTTGATAACGTAAGCAGATGGTGCTATAAAATTCATAGAATGAATTTTGATGTTTTTATCTTTAAAAAATTTATCTACTCCAACTGATTCTGACCAACAGTGATAAGCATATTCGTCAAAAACAACTACACCACCACTACTTACTCTGTCCCAAAGAGCGTTCAAAGTATCGTAGGTTGGATCTTCTACATCAAGATCCATGTATAGCAATGATATTTTAGCACCTGGTTTAGTCTTTGTAAACTCTACAACAGTTTCAGAAATGTTTCCAGCAATCAATTCAAACTCATGATCCTGAAATCCATTCTTGAGGATTGTATACTCCAGTGCTTCTTTAAAAGATTCTTCATGTTTGAAATCTCTACCAGAAAACAAAGCACTCATCGTATCTTTGTCTTGATTGGAAAGACTTTTTACCAGAGCATCTGTATTAAAGAAGTCGAATCCAATAACCTTCTTGACACTATTAGGAAAATAGTGTCTCTTCAGTTTTAAGAAAGTGAATATTCCAGTTCCCTTGAATACGCCACACTCAACAATGTCCCCAGGAACATCTTTGACCATTTCAAATAATTGAAACCTTGCCAGAAGTTTTCCAAATACTTTTAAATCAGGACTGATAATAAAGTCGTTAAAACTATCGTAAAAGTGTTGACCTAAAGAGTCTAAAATCTCAATGCTTTTTGTTATCATAATTGTCACGTTTCTAATGATGTGTTGACACCTTCTCTGACTAGTGAAGATTGTAATTGTATTCTATCAATATCTAAGTTGTTGACTCTTAAATGTTTGCCTAAAAGTAATTCCTGAATAAGATCAACCTTATAGATGTAGTAATAGGTTGGGATAAAGAGGAAGCACTCAGAATATATATCCATCATTTCAGAGGACGAAAAAGCAAAGTGATCATTCACTGTCAAATCAGTTCCTCTATGGAGAGGTGACTTGGGAAGATTGATTGCTTGTAAATTATAGTCCTCAAAGTTAATTGGTTCACAAACAAAATCAGATCTCATTCTGACAGCACAGTCATATTTGAAATCATTCATCTGCTCATAAATCTTTTTCAATTCATTTGCTTTGTAGATAGAATAATATTGTGACAGCAGAGGAAATGGAAAACTACTATAGTATCTAAACTTGACTACCTCTAGTTTTTTGTCAAAGGCATAGTTGTTCTCTTCACATGGAACTGGGAAGAACTTTTTATCTTCACCAGACTTGAGAAGTTGATCTAGATACTTATCTTCATTTAGATCAGGATTGATGAAGGTGTATGGATTCCTTTCAAACTTCTTTGGTTTATCTTTGAGAAGTAACTTCGGTTTGAGTACGTCTTTCACATACTGCAGATCCTCTTCATAAGTATCATTCTCCCAAGTATGTACAAAGAAATCTACATCATGACCATCAAACAAAGTCTTTTGTTGATGGGGGAACACCTGACTTGCCAGTCTAGGAAAACCACTATAACAAACTGCTATTTTCATACGTGAAATTTGGAATTATTTTTTGCCAAATGAACAATAGTTTGATCAAAAGGAATTCCTGGATAACATTCTGGGAAAGCAAATGAAGGTGGCAAAGTGTTAACTCTGTCTACATTTTCACAGAAGAATCTATTCATATGACTCTCATCATGCCATACGGCAATGATATCATTCGAATCGTCTTCATCAATCCTAGCAGTAATAACATCCAGCATTTCTAGAACTGCCTCTGTTTTACCTCCCCACAAACAACCCTGCCAATAGATTCCAACATCATAGGCATTCTCCAAGTATGCTGTTGATTCGGGGTTAGATTCGAAGGTTCCTGGTGGTTTGTCATGAGGTTGCATCTTGAGATTGTGACAAGGATGCCATACTCCTACAAAATCTTTACCATTGAATACAGTATCAAAAGCAACTTCTTCGTTGACATACATGTCAGCATCTAGAAAGAGAACATAGTCACACTCTTTTAGTTGCTCTTCTGCTTGTTTGATGATATGAAATCTCTCCAGAGTAATCCTTGGCCAATCCTTATGTTCTGTGGGGATGGGAACAATATTCTCTGGAACATCATCAGTGATTTCACCATCAGTGAAAGCAAAGAATTTTTTATCTACACCAGGAAAAAGATTAGTTTCTGCTTGCTTGTAATACATTGGCAAGAAACTCAGGTACTGTCCAGTACCAATAAAAATAATAGCAACAGTCATCAGATTACAATCCATCCATCACAGTACAAATCTTTAGTATCATTTTGCTCAGACAAAGGTGGTCCAAACCATTTCTTGGGAGCAACAACTCTCTTGTCTTCATTGGTAGATAACCAGGCACCCCACCAGGAGAATGAAGAGTTAGCAATAATAAAGTCAGAACATAGAGTCATCATACACAGATCCGTGAGATGATCATTTTGAGAGACATGGAATCTATCCTCATCAAATAATTTTTGCTTCATACACCAGTCAGGATCGTCTGAGAAGACGAACACGGTTCTATCATCATCAAAACAATCTAATGCTTCGGCATAGTATGTAAGAGATTGAATAGGGTGATGCTGATAGTTAGCATAGTCAGTCCTACGAATATGCAAAGCAATCGGTCTATCATGATCCTTAATAAATTCCTTACAATCTTCCTTCAAATTATATTTAAACGTGAAGTCTGTTAGGAGTTCTTCTCTTACGTTTTTGAAATACTTTTCACTCTGAAAAAATCCAAGCAATGATACATTGTCTGGACATCCATTGAAAAGTTCTTCATCAAAGTGAAAAAATTTCGGACTGATAAACCTACACCTATCCTGATCCAAATATTGAACCTGTAATGGATTCAAACTTCCAAGTTCAAATGTATTAAACAGTTGATGCTGATCCCATTGATCACCTTGATCCTTATAACTTGATGGTGGCACACAGTATTGAAACCCTCTATTCTTGGCAATACCTTTTAGTGCTGCATACTGAAACATCTGGTTTGCCAGACGCTCCTTCATTTTGCCTAGATGATTTATACCAATCATTTTTTATTATTATCCAAGTAAATTATACAAAAAAAGGAGGTCAAAGTCAACCTCCCTCTATCTATTCAGGCTCGCCACTTGTTCTTTGGTTGGAAACAAGAAACCATTATGTCCCTTGGTACGAACCAGTAAGACACCATTTGAAAGTCTTTTCCAAGTAAGTACGCTCGGTAAAAATCTTTAATGTCTTTGAATGAGTTCCTATAATCTTTCGGATAGATCGTAAGACTCATCACAATAAAGATCATTACATGGAAAACATTACTAGCAGGATGATGTCCTAACTGAAATCCAAGCAACTTTGCTTCATCATTTACACTGAACCCAAGATTAAAATGCAAATGCAAATCATCATGGAGTTCAGTGCATTCACCAATGCCTGGTATCCAGTTTTCTAAAAATTGAATGTAAGGATCTGGTTCCATGATGTAAGGGGGGTATCCCGACCAGGGCTAGTTTTAAGTCTTACCGGGACTGTAGTAGTTCTTGCTGACATCTTTGACGTAGCATGGAGCTCCATCAGGATCCAACCACTTAGCATAGTCAATGTCTTCGATAGCAAAAAGCATTTGATCTCCATTATCAAACAGATAGATGTCAGAATACTTCTTAGTATACTCGTTTACTTTTTGCAAACGGAAGTCAGGTTTACTATTCAGTTGAATGTAACCCTTTTGTACATAACGATAGGGAAACCTCTCGTGGATTACAGTAGTCTTAGACATTTTTCTGGAGGAAGTTTTCTTTGTCAAGATCATTATACAGGCAATCAATCAAGATGTCATAGTCATCGGTGGGATCACCAGAAAATTCAACACCTTCATTTTGATAGTACCTGAGAACTTTCTTGAAAAGTTTGGGGTTCTTCACATCAAGAAAAATTTCTCCTTGAGCAGAAGAAACAAGAGTCGGAACGTCTTTCCTGAATCTAGTTGTGAGAGTCATTTCCTTTGTTTGTTTACCTTGTCATTATAGCATGGAATCAAGCAGATTTTGGTTCACCAAAGACAATTTCACGATTGTCCATGCCAATATAATTACCTGCCATATCATATTTAAGCACCCATGATTCGGTGACAACGTAATGACCAATCAGATCTTTACCATCATCTCTCCACCCATAACTAATCACCCGTTCGTCAACGAGATCATGCTTCTTATCTGTGTGTAGATAGTGGTTGTAGAGATTGTGTAAGTTGATCATCGCTCCTCAAAGTTCAGTTTTCGAACCTTTCTTTTACGTCGGTTCTCTTGGTATTCTAAGTCAGCACTCGTAAGAATGCTATTATATTTTATATTTTTTTCTGTTTTAGTGACAATAACTTTACTTAAGTCATCAGCACTTACAGTGTCATCCACAACTTTCATCATGTTTGGACACCCACAGCATTGAATTTTATTGGTGCTATGCAACTCCAAGTTACATTCTTTACATCTTACTGAAATCATTTTCTTATATGGGAGATACTGGGTTCGAACCAGTGACATCTTCGGTGTAAACGAAGCGCTCTACCGCTGAGCTAAACTCCCTGGAGCGGGGTATCGGAATCGAACCGACGACATCTAACTTGGAAGGATAGCGTTCTACCGCTGAACTAACCCCGCATGTGATTATTATATCACAATATCAGGCACCAGTCCACATTTTTTCTGGGTCGAACTTTGGTTTTAAATTTTGAACTTCTTTCCAATCTTTATCAAAGATTTCTAAACCTTTGTCAGTGAGAATATGTTCATACATCTGTTCAAAGATCTTGGGTGGCATCGTTACTACAGAAGCACCGTTGTACCAAGAACGGACAGCACGTTGAACACTACGGATAGAAGCAGACAGCACCTGTGTAGGACAACCATGAATACGATACAGTTCAGAGATAGAACGGACCACCTCAAGACCAGCAACAGACTGATCATCCAAACGACCTACAAATGGTGAGACATATCTGGCACCAGCACGGGCAGCAAGAACTGCTTGTGCCGTAGAGAAAATCAATGTGACGTTTACATTGATTCCATGATCACTAAGGACCCTACATGCTTTCAGACCATCATGAGTCATAGGAACTTTGATAGTGGTACAAAGACCAAACTTTTCAAACAACCTATAACCTTCCTGAATCATTTCGTCGGCACTACCAACGACTTCCATACTAATATCTGGAACACCAATATCCTTGATGGCTTGATATACATCATCAGGCTCTTTGTGACTCTTCATGATGAGAGTCGGATTTGTTGTCACCCCATCAATCAGACCTGTATCAAAGTAATCTTTGATTGCCCACTGGTCTGCTGTATCAAGAAAAATTTTCATGATAAATCATCTCTGCTCGTATTATATATGCTAATTAACCGACTGTCCATGAGGCCAAGGATTACTGAAATCCATTGGTGGTTGTGGTTCAAATGTTGTAGGGAGTTTGACACCAGTAGGATTATCTATCTGCTCTTGAGTAGGAATAATAATTCTGATCGGGGTTCCTTCCCTCTCAAACTCCTCATTCATTTTGATGTATGTTTCGGGAGTAATCTTTTCAGTCACGTTGTCTCCAATCATCAGGTTTGTCCCTTTGGAACCAGTCTCTTATGTCATCAGCACTATCGAAACCCGTACGGTGATTGGATGGGTCCGGGTCTCCTAACCCCATCCTATTCATAAAATCATCTAGAGTTCCCTCTTCGATACCCTTAGACTGACGACGGGCTTGTCTCAACCATTCTCTGGCAGTTGTATTTGCCTTAGATAGTTTCTCAGCCCATATCATATCCTCTAACGTTACCTTCTGACCTTTTGAAATCTTCTTACAGATCTCTTGCAAACGAAGCCTATATTGCGTTGACAGCATATGTAACACTACATGTAGAGTTATTTAGATTGTAACTTAGATTCTAAGTCGTTTAGTTTTGAAAACTCTTGATATGCTGCCTCTGCTTTCTCAGAGAGAATATCTAGAATGTCAGCATAGATGACTGAGTTATCTACGTAATTATTCAGATACATATCTAGTGCTTCTTTCAAGTATCTTTTACGATTCCACTCAGGAGAATAAGGTTTGTAGTCCATGATAAAAGATCATACGGTTTATTTAGAGACCCCATATTTGAATGGTGGTTCTTACATCAGGTGAATATGGGGAGACAGGAGTGACCATGTGATGCTCCTGAATATCATTCAATACCATAGTGTTATGCTTTGGTAATAAAGCAGTCCATTCAGGATCATTTACAGTGGCAGATTTTTTGTAGATAAAGATGCCACCTTGATCAGAGTGCCACTGTTCATTTAAGTATATGGTTGCTCCGAAGACTTTACCATAATCATTATGAACAGCAATACCAGAGTTTGGTAACCAAAGATAGTATTGCATATGATATTTTTCACACTTCGGAAGAAGATGTTGAATTTGATTCAAGATATTTTCTTTGACTTCATCCTCAATCAAACACTGTAAGCAAGTACCTACAATACCATATTTTAAATCTTGCTGCCAAGCAACACTTGATGTCCACTTGTGATCGGGAACTGCTTTGTTTATTTCTGATCTGATCTCTTGAAGGAGTTCATCAGATAACACATTGTCAAAAAGTTTCATAACACATAAATTAATCAAGCCACATGTCGGACTTGAACCGACGACCTACGGTTTACAAAACCGTTGCTCTATCCAGCTGAGCTAAAGTGGCAACGGGTCAGGTAGGATTCGAACCTACGACCGACTGCTTAGAAGGCAGTTGCTCTATCCCCTGAGCTACTGACCCAAGAATCAAACCGTGGGTTTGAGTTGACTTAGATATTGATAGGAGTACATGGTTCTGTTGCCATGAATCCCCCATCCCAACCAATTATACGATGAATCCATGTAAGATTCAATAGTTTTTCCAGAAGTCTTAAAGGATGGTAACACACTTACAAACTCATCCTCATTGACCATGTATCGAAGTTGACCAATAATAGAGTTGGGATCACAATTGTACTTTGTACAAAAGTTACCAAGACCATTATAACGCTTTGCTGTTGTCCATTGAATCAACCCAAAGCCACCCCGATGGCAACGATCATAAGGAACTCTAGCACCCCCCTCGCAGATGTTGGTGTGGAAACGAGACTCCTGTTTAATGTTACCCATAATGGTTGCCAAAGCATACTTATCTTTGATATCAACTTTGGTTTGTAAGAAGTCAAGAGTAATTCTTTCGTTGTACGTACAACCATCACATCTATAGTATGGAACCTTTTTTTCAAAAGATACTAATTGTGGTGGGGGTTGAGCAAATAAACGATTGACTGGTTCTGGTGTGAGAACTAGACCAAGAGCCGCTACAAAGAACATAGTTTTACTCATTCCAATAAAAAATAATCCTTTTTCATATAACGACCAAGGATATTACTATTATAAAAAGCAGACGTGCCATCTGTCAACTTCTCAGACAAAACATTGTTGATGAACAACTGCCTTGTCTCTTCATAGTTTACCATACCTTTGGTTTTATGTAAACTCAGTATGACTCGATCGTAGGAAAAGTTCCCCAACGTCTTGCGTTCTTGATTAAGTTCAGCACTTGAGCCGTAGTATTTCTTCCAGTCACTTTCAATCGTAACCCGTCTACGTCCACCTCTAGGCTTTCGTTTGCTGTAGAAATACTTTCTACCAATATACTTTTTTCCCGATTCTCGATTAGTAATACAATAGACGAAGCCGTAGTAATCCCCAATGCCAGTCCCGTCAAAATCTTCACCACGGTATTTCCAGGGATTTTCATAGTCACACATCCATAAGGTTAATAGCTCAGTCTATATATCGTCTGAACCTTGACAAGGATATTTTACATAAAAAAAGAAGGGTTGTCAAGCCCTTCCGAAATCTAAAGTAGCTGGAATTTCAAATCATCCGAATAAACTCCTACAAATGCGTTTACATGTACCCTGAGCAGAGTCACATTCTATAAGACAATCGAAGTAATCATTTACTAAATCGATCTCATCAATATCGTAATCCAAACTATTAAAGTGGTCCCACTCAGCAAGTTGATTACGTGAGATCAAGTTATGCATAATTATTCCTCCATTCAAATTTAAACATGATTAGCATTAGTTTCAGACCAAAAGCACCTCCTGGTGATTCTGATAATATTTAGAGGAGTTTGTGTTAATTCACTAACATTTGTGACTTTGTTACTCAACTTTACCTAAGATCTCTTCTACTTGATCTTCTGTAAGATTCAGCATGTAATCTTCAGCATCATCCAAGGTGCAGACTTCATTCTCCAGGAGATAATCAAGAACGATATCGAACTTGGTCTCTTCTCCCATTCTCTTAGCAACGGAACCAGAGACGTTGGATACACCTCTAGCAGTCTTACCAACTGCTTTCTTCAGACCAGACTTGATAGCACTTCCAACTCTTCTCAGAAGTCCTCTCTTACGGGTAGCAGTGCCACTGTCAGAGGAACCACCACTAGAAGATCCACCAGAGGAAGATCCACCACTTCTTTGTACAGATCTGATGGCATCATCTACCTTGTCACCACTAGAAGAACTGCTAGAAGAACTAGAGGAAGGTGTAGAGGGTTTGGGGGAGGATCCAGCAGAAGCATTTGCCTTACCCTTCTGATACCCACCTACGGCAGCACCAGCCATCTCACCTGCTGCTCCAGCAGACTTAACGGCAACTTTCTTAGCAATAGAGGCACCACCCTTAGCAGCAGCCTTAGCTGCTCTACCAGCAGTCTCAGCACCCTTCTTAATGGCAGGAGCAGCTCTCTTTGCCATCTCCTTGGCACGTCCAGCAGCAGCACTACCAGCAGACTTGATAGCAGAACCTGCTTTCTTCAGAGCACCGACAACCTTGTCCCT
>Ga0181568_10004520_pt1 | contig 12372 bp, 22 predicted proteins | sample 101ome_20_FD_133758 | JGI IMG/M metagenome (GOLD analysis project Ga0181568, IMG submission 133758) | Coastal salt marsh microbial communities from the Groves Creek Marsh, Skidaway Island, Georgia - 101404AT metaG (megahit assembly) | ecosystem: Environmental > Aquatic > Marine > Intertidal... | reverse complement strand
TCGGACATCGAGGGCTCTTGCCGTTTCACCAACTTTTGCGAACTCTCTTTCACAGTAGCTAACCACGTCAGGTAAGCGCCAGAAATAACACCAAGTAGGCTCGGTATAAACAGGAAGCACATCGCTACCCAATCTGACCATTCTAAGTTCTGGTGGAAGACTTCCCACATACTCGATCAACCTTTTGTATGACGCAATGTTATGGACCATAATGTCCCACAAGCGTTCTTCTGCAACATCACGTGTCTGCCTATTAAGCCATTGTACTGTTGTGCTACGAGTATTTAGCGGTCTCTGCACTTCCTCTAGTAGTTTCTTTTTTTGTGTTTGATCTGGGTGCATGTACTTACATGCAAAACCAATACGTTTTTGTTGTGTTTTCAAAAAGTCACCTGCTGTAGTAAATTTTAAATCCATTATCTATAGTTGCCGTTTCTGTCATAATACTTACTGTTATATAATGCATAATCAATACTTATTATATAACCATTTCCTTTAGAAGTCAAGTGTTTGTACCACCAAATAAATTCTCTTATTCTATACATCATTTCCAATTTGCCTTTACCCAAGGATCGTCACAGTTGTGTGGATTAGGATCACCGTGAAAAACAGTTACACAACAATGTTCGGGCGGCTCAACGTCTTCTACGTTGACAAGTTTTCTATCTCCTCTATTGCCCCTAGCTAAGGTCTTGTCTTTTCGAATTTCCCATTTCCAACTTTGTATCCAACTATCTGGCCATAATTTTGCAGGATTGTTTTTTGTTACAACATACAAATAATCTTGATCACCCCAATAGGTTCTTTGTATCTTGTTTGCATCTCTTGCAAATTCTTCCCAAATAAAATACATTTGCTCTGGCCTAAATCTAATTATAGAACTATTATATTTTTGCCAGTCTGGTCTTTGAGATCTGGTAAAATCTCTAATCACACACCAATTTTTTGTTTCATACGTCCATAGTTTATCTATGTTATCTGCAATAACAACGTCTAAATCCATATATAATATTGTTCCTTTTAAGCCTGCTTGTTTACTAAACATATAAGGCTTACACCACCAACCTCTTAAATTGTTAGGGAGAGGAATAATTTGAATATCTTGATGTATATCTGTAGGATCTTCAGTCAGACATGCAAACTTAAAAGGCACTGTGCAATGCCTTTTAACCATATTGTATAAAATGTTTACGTAATCAGCACTGTACTTTGTACCGTGCTTTAGGCAAAGTATAGTATTCAATCAAGCCTCGTAAATCGCTGAATTCGCTCCGTGTTCTGCACACTCTACTTTGACGCAATAACAACGATTATCTGTTGCTTCACGTATTAGGTTGTCTGCAAAGTTAAATGCATGTTCTGCAAACTTCTCTGCACCTACACCGTCAAATACTTTAATCTCTGCAAGACCTTTTTCTTCTAGTTCTAGTAAATCGTCTAGCATTGGATCTGCAGAATCTACAACTAATTTGTGATCAAAATTATCTTCAAGCCATGCCTTCAAAGGTTTTAATCCTCCAAAGTCGACTGCCCAGTTTTTATTGTCTAGATGCTCACATCCAAATGTAAATGTAAATGCTAGACTGTAACCATGTAGCAGATGGCAGTGTGAATGATCTGCATTAGGTTGACGGAACACTGCTGATAACCCAATGTTGTGTCCGTAATGTTTAGTACTAAGGTGTCTTGCCATATATTTCTCCTGTTAAATATGCGGCGGCAGAGTTAGAAGGGTTGACGCCAAGGCCTGTTATATTCATACTATATATTATAGTTTATATTACTTATATTGTCAACCATTACATTAGGATATTTCCATGCTTGTGGTAATTCCCAGTGAGGTTCTTGATAGATTGTGAATTGTATTTTAGGAAAGTGTTCAAACACTTTACCTATTTGATGTACCCAGTATCTAGGATCTACAGGTCTTTTGTCTGCAGGATCATAGTTTTTAGTTCCTTTGTATACATTATTAACAGTTTTTGTTTGGCTATGTAAATCAAAGCCGATTAGATTACAAGTTCCCTTACAGTATTTTGCACCTAACAACACGGCATATGGACCGCTACCCCATTGAAAAGGTTCATCCCATCTTTCAGTACCTTCATAAGGTAAACTAGGAACTTTTAGCACATTATCATGACATACAAATTGCGGTGCCCAATCTGCTCTTGTATAAATTGCATTCCTATATTCTCTTGATATTGCTTCTTGCACCATTCGCCTGTCAACACAGACAAGTCTACCTACTATAAAGTCTCTTATAATAGCATTACACCCGATTGTTTCAGATTTTAGTTTGTGTAAATCTATGCGTAAACGACTTTCACCATTACCAATCACAAACATGTTACATATCTTTTCGTATATCTTTCAGATCGTCTTTGAGTTCTTTTACACTGTCGCCAATGCCAGACATATACTTACTAAAATTTGCTATTTGTTTAATAGCCCAATACCACCAAAGAACTCCTGTTACTATTGCAGTTGTAGTAATTAAAATTGCAACACACTGAATCCAAGTGTCTGTACCAATCCAGTACGCAGATACAAATAACGCAAGACCGGTGAATGCCGCAATAGTCGCAGCGTTCAACCATCTTTGAATTTCTAACTTCGTTTTGTCTTTCATTTAACCCCTCAGCAAGCAAAAAAATTATGATACTATTTTACCAAATTTCTTCCATTCACCGGGGCTTCCACTTTTCATACAAATCCATCCTACATAAGCTGTAGGGTTTGCATGCCATACAATGTCACCTTTTTTATAGTTACCTGTCCCGGGCACTGTGTCACTAACTTCGAATTTTTTACCTTCAAGTCTAACAGACCCAGCCACAGTCAAATCAACATCGCTTCCTGGATTTTTAACGCCAATACTAACACCTTCTGACACAACTAATTTTTTGTGTACAACGATGTTACCATTGGCTGATACAGTTAGTCTGTTTGTATCATCAGATATTATACTAAAGTCGGCACTTGTGTATGTGCCTAATTTGAAACCATATTCGTTTTCGTCAATTACAAATTCGTGATCAAAACTTCCCATACTGAAAGCACCATTTGGAGTATCAATACCAAAGCCTAATCTATCATTTGTACTATCGTAAAACAAATAATTGTTTACATTTATTTTGCCATTAACATTTAATTCTTTTAACGCACCTAATTCTTGTAGGTTACTTTTTGTAACTGACGTTCCTAGTGCTTCTCTTGAAAGAACGTTTTGACCGTTAATCATATAAATTTTATGTGCTCTGAGTTCTATACTTTCTGAACTAAAAAATCTATCTGGACGTTCTTGCAATATAAACTGTTTCGTTCCGTCCTTTGCCGGCCATAATAATCCTTTGCCAAATGCAGTGTTATTTTCTTTGCCTATAAAACTTAAAGGATCAGATCTTTCATTTCTTACATCAGCAACCACTTCGTCTACGTGTATTTTCGATGCACGTATTTCTCCGTTAACATTTAGATTTCCGTTAACATCAACTGTACCTTCTATTTTAGACAGATGAATAGCCTCAACATGTAATCCATCATCAGCAACACGAACAACTTCATCAGTTGCTTTGTCTCTGATACCTACACTTGAGAAGTGTGTGATTAACCCACCGTGTATTACATTGCCGCTAAGAGCCCTTTCTCCTATTTCAGGAGTTGGTTTTGGCTGTTTTAGTTCATCTATTGCATCTGCTAGAGCATTAAGCCCTGTACGTATTTCTGTCATTGGCATTTCCTGTCTACGTATGTATTTATCAGGATACCTTTAGAAGTATTGTATCTAGATTACACCTACCATTTAATTTAGTATCTGTAGTAGCAATATCATCTAAGAATTTACGTAGTGCAACTTTACCAGCACCTTTAAATTCTTTTAATTGTACGTCAGGCTTTCGCAATGTTTTTTGTACACTTAGTTTTTCGTCAAATCCTAGTATAGTTGTACCTTTAACTTGCAAACCTGAATTTCCTCTTTGCATTCCTGTAGGATCTATATTACTTGCAACATATTTGCCTAGTTTACGTGTCTTACAATTGAATACCCAAAGCTCATTTGCACCTACAATATCAACTGGATTGACTGATGCCAATTGAAATTTGTCATTTACTTTTGCATATTTTAACTTTTCAACAAGTTTTTCTGCACTCTTAGGTTTACTCTTTCTTGGTTTTCTGTTAGCCTTTGCTTGATCAATAATAAAATCTAGTGCAGTGTTTAATCCGTCCATTGCTGTACGTAATTTTTTGATATCGCCTTTTTTAACATGACTATATCCTTCCTTGAGTTGTTGCCAAAGATCGGCCTCTAGTTCATCCATCTTTTTCAATTGACCTGCTGTTGGAAATCTTTCGAGGTCATTAAAGTCGTCTAGTGTGTTCTCATACATTTGTTTCATCTTACGTGCATGAGCCTGCGTTGTACCAACCTTTTGAAAATGTTGTTTAAAGTCAAAACCCTTTGGATCGAATTTATCTACATTTTCTGTCCAATCTTCTAACCACTCGTCTATGTCTTCACACATTTTATATGTCTGCTCTCTAATACGTTCTTGAATAGAAGGAACATAAACATTTGCTTTTTCTTTTTCCTCAGTTTTCTTTTCTTTTACAATCTTAGAGCCCTTTTCAATACACTCTTCAATCCTATGCTTTAGAAAACTTGTTGCAGGCTGAATATTTCCCGCCGTGCCTGCAAGCGTCACCCAATATTCGTCCTCTTTTTTGTTAAAGTCTGGCATGCCGTCAAGTAATTGTTTTGCAGTAATTGCGGCAGTTATGCTTAATACATAGCTAGGAGCGGCTTTTGCATTTTTTATTTGTTCTTTAGTATAACCATTTGCTGACATCCATTTCCATGTGTGAGGGAAAAGATCTGCAGGTTTATAGTTGTAATAATAAAAATCTCTACTTTGTTGTTTATGCCTATGGAAACTTTGTCCAGTCCATTCTTCCCAACCTTCCCAACTAGGTGCTTGTAATTTATCGCCACGTCTAGTCCGGGGTGCCGCTCTAGGTTTTTTCTTCTTAACTTTAGGCAATGCCATGTGAATCTCCTATACAGTTTTCAATAAGTATATATGCGAATTTATTAAAAGTCAAGTATTTTAGACTCATCTTCGGTCCAAAACACATTTTCGATGCCAAAACTAGCAATCAAACTAGCACACCCAGGACAAGGTTTTGCTAGGCCGTGTATCCATTTTTTTGAATTTATATGAGGTCTTTTTACCCTTACAATGTATATTGAACACTTTGAAAGTTGTTGAGGAGTAATTAACCGTAAAGCATTTCTTATCGCCGCTACTTCGGCATGCATATAAATCTGTCCATTACGATAACCATTATCTTCCGACATCATCGGATGCGATTTATAACTGTTCACACCCGATGATATAAGATGCTTCTTGTAAACAATACCGGCGGCCATTCGAACACGGCCGTTTGCAACTCCGTCTGACTCGATAGCCAAACGGGTGAGCATCTTAGTTATACGTGACATTATTAATTTTCTTTTTTAAGACATTTAATAAAAGTTAAATTAGCCGGTATTTTTTCATTCTGTACAAAAACAGTAGGAGGATTGCCTTCTTCAAACTTTTGCTGAGCCAAACTACAATGTAGTTTACTACCCATTTTTGTTTCGATGGTCAAATCTGGCATCCCTGCGATTGATAAAACTATTACTAACCAGTACATTGTTTTACTCCGTGTTAAAGTTGACTCCTATTTTTCTTTGAGAGCATCAAGGATATTATTTTGCTCTTTTTTGAATTCATTGTATCTTCGCCTAATTAAATCAACAGTCATGTCGATAAAAAGTAGCACAGGAGCAATAATTAAACCTCCACTTACAATGATTTCTGCAATGACACCTAACGCAACATAAGCATATATTCTTATGGTGTAAGGTTCCATATCAGTAAAATTCCATTTTATAAAATACATCAGTCTTTTCATCAGCCTTCTTTCTCTAAATGCCAAATAGTTCTTGGGCTTTCGTGTTTATATCTTTTCGTGTACGTCAAATCCGCGGAAGGTTTTGAATCGAGGAAACCTAAGCGAATAAGTGCCGTCTTGATTTTGTGTAATAGCATCTGCTCTTACCTCTACTAAATTTCCAATAATGCTGTCACGACCACTCCAGTAATCATCACGATTAGCATCAGTGAAACCACTACCGACATTAACAGTAATAGATCTGCCGTCGTCGACTCCCTTGCAAACAAACGCTCCAAGGCGCCCTTCGTTGCGACCAGTACCTTCTTCAATTTCGACCACCTCCAATGTAACTTCAATAAAAGGTTTTGCTTTTAGCCAACTGTGTGTTCGCTTACATTCATAAGGTGCATCTACATCCTTGATCATAACACCTTCATATCCACCGTCTACAGCCGCTTTATTAAGCTCTACAAAGCGTTCTTGTCCGGACTGAGTGTCTAAGTCTACCATTTCCCAATCAAGTGCTTGTACGTGCTTTAAAACGCTTGTATGTTGCTCTACCCAAGCCTTAACCGCTTGACTTCTAAAGGATTGTGTTTTATCCCAAATACCTTTTTGGAAGTCAGCAAGTGGACACATATCAAACAAATGCAGTACTGCATCATCTGATTGCTTACCATCTTTACGATGCACTTGCTTCATTAGGTCTTGGAAGTTGGCACTCATAACTTCACCATCTAGTACAAGATCATAAGGAGCAGGATTTTCTTTTAGAACTTCTTCAATCTCTGCAATTATATGTCCAAAGTTATGAAACTGTTTTCCGTTACGGCTAAACATTTCTACTTTGTTGCCACGAATAATTGTAATAACTCTTACACCATCTAACTTAATTTCAATTTGTTTCTTGCCTACCATTTTCTTTTCATGGTTTGCACTGTCATGTGCCAGTGGACAAGTAAACACAGGAATAGCATATTTGTTATCAAACTTTTTTGCTACTTTGTTTACTGTTTTTTCACTGACACCACAACGTAGATCTTTAATAAGGATACGTCTATAAAAGCCATTCCATTGTTCTACAGTACATGCACTTTTAACAAGATTAATTGCATCTCGTGCCGCATGACCTGTAAGCTCTCTTGAGATAAGTTTATCTGCAAGTTCTTTAAACAATGACCATTCACAGCCTTGTCCAGCCCATTCATTATCTAATTCAGTAACTTGTTTCACACCAAAAGTTACAAGTGGATCAAGAGCCATACGCACACCATCAAAAAATTCATCTAGCTCTTGTTCCATAGCTTCATACAGAATTTCTTCTTTGTCTAAGCGACTATTATGTTCTTCTAGTTGCTTAATAATATCTTGTGGTTGTGTTCTCATAATTGCATTGCCCTTTCTACTTGTTTTAAAACTGCCTTAGAATGTTTGCAGTAACCATGAAAAGAAAATCCTGTGCATTCACACTGAAATCCTTTATCATGTAATTCTACAGAATATTCATTGCCCTTACTACCAGCCACTGGCCAAATAGTACCTACCATCCAATGTCCTTTAGACGAAAAGATGGTAGGTTTTAAATATCGTTCAAACTTTGACTTTTTCATATTTGCCTCGGTGTTGTGCCTGTTAAAAAATACATTTTCTTAATAATAGCATCAACATCATCAGTTGTCAACCAGCCTTTTACAGTATCGTGTTCTTCTGTAATTCCAGGCAAGTTGACTTGTTCACATGCTTTAGCGTCAATCACGGCAATTTCATACTTGCCTTGCTTACCACCATAAGAAAATTCATGACTAACAATACTTAGGTTGTATTGCTCACCGAACTCTAATACAATTTGAACTCCATCGAATAACGACTTAGGAGTAAAATCTGCAAGTTGCATTATACAATCTCCTCGATGTTAATTGGCTTGTATCCAATTTGTTCTACACATACACACTTGTAAGGACCTTCAGGGGAAGGATTTGTATGAATGTGTCCGTGAACGTTAATTACATCATCTGACCACCTACCTTCAGCAAGAGTTTGAGCATGTAAAGGAGTGTGAGTGCAAATGACACCTGGTGCTTCGATCCAAAGTTGAATGTCTTTAAAGAAAGGAGCAAGGAACTTTACATTATCGTGGTTACCTATTACAAGTCTTTTCTTTCCAGGTAACTTAGCAAAGTTTGCTTCTAACCATTCAACTTTGTCTAAACCAAACAACACATCGCCACAGTGAATAACTGTATCGCCATCCTTAACGGTATCAACCCAGTTGTCAAGGATACATTCATTCATTTCATCAACCGTAGCAAAGTTCCTTACAGGTTTACCAATGTAATCCTTAAACGTAAGAATGCCTGCATGGTTGAAGTGCGTATCACTTATTAACCAAATATCTGCCATTTTCTGCCTCTGTGTGTTTGCCTAATTAATGTATATATTATAGCAAAATATATACACCTTGTCAACCAAAATGATTCTTAGTAAAATCAACGACTTATTGGAGTGGGTGACTGGATTCGAACCAGCATAACACGGATTTGCAATCCGTTCCGTAACCATTCCGGACACACCCACATAAATTTGGCACCGGTGGAAGGAATCGAACCTCCGCTGTCATGGTTTTGGAGACCACCGCTCTACCCCTGAGCTACACCGGCATAGTAGTCATAAAAAAAGCCCCATACATTTCTGCAGGGGCTTTACTATAACTTGTTTTAAAAAGTCAAGTCAAGACATCGCCCCTTGTTTTGGGCACCAACAAAATGTAGTTGTTACTGGCTTGATCATGTTTATATTCCTTTTTAATATTTATATACTATATTATCTTTTTTTATGTTTGTCAACCATTTTTAACTGGTGCCGGCACACGGACTCGAACCGCGGACCTACTGATTACAAATCAGTTGCTCTACCAACTGAGCTATGCCGGCTACCAATTACTTAGTCAGTTTAAAGTAGATTACTTCATCATCCTGACTATCAAGGACAGGTAAAGATGGGGTATTTGGATCGACATATGTCTTTCCAACATATTCCCATTCATAGCCGGCCTTAATTTGCTTATCTGCGGTTACAAGAAAGTCTTTGTTATCATAGATAAAGAGACCAGCCATAACGCCAATTATGAAAGTTAACATAATATTTTTTCCTTTTTACTTTGGAGCGGGTAACGAGAATCGAACTCGTATCCTCAGCTTGGAAGGCTGCGATAATACCATTATACTATACCCGCATGGTAAGTAATATTATTGTGGACCTTTCCTGATGTCAACATCGTACCACTCTTGTTTATAGTCGTCTACAATGTCAACAGTATTTACCCTCGCATATCTAAAACTCCGCCAGCCTTTTGCGTTTACGTCCCATACGGAAACAACAGCCTCTGACACGTCTCGAACTTTCTTTTGGCTCATTGTATCTGTCTTTGTTGCTTTTGGTTTCATATCCTCTCGGAGAGTGCATGTCATTACTCGCTTATCTCCGTTTAGTTTTGTAAAATCAACAACCAAAACATTTTGCTCTAACAATATTTTTAGTTCGTCTCGTGTTGGTATACCTTTCATTTCTGCAACTAGTTCTTCTGCTTCTGTTAAATCTACCATTATAGTTCCTCCAATACACCTAACACTTCTGCTAAAATTAAAAGACCGCCGCCTATCATAATATACAACCCCCAATCTTGCGGACCTAGATAGTAACCTCCGATCATAATTGAGGCACCTGCTACCATTCTAACTGCACTTTTGATTAACGAAATATAAAAATGCCGTTTGCTAGGGTCTTTAGGTTGTACGTTAATAGAAAGACTATTTTCATAATTCATTTTATCTTGCCGTTGTCTTGCTGTCGCCATTATCTTTTCTCCACAACTTTATCAGCGAAACCGTTCTCTACTGCTTCTTGGGCAGTAAGGAATGTATCAAACTTCATTGTTTCAAACAATTCTTCATAAGTTTTACCTGCTGAATTGTGTCTTACATAGAGTTCAGTAAGACGTTTGTTTACTTTTTGTGATTCCTCGTAGTGCCGTTTTGCATCTTCAAATTGTAATTCTTGCACATGCACCGAGCCACTAGTTCCAGGTGTACCTGAACTCACTCTATGAATCATTGTTCTTGACTCTGGTAACACAATACGTTTTCCAGGTGTGCCTGCTTGTGCAAGGAAGCTACCCATTGAACATGCTTGTCCTATTACAATAGTCTTTACATCACACTTAATATATTGCATTGTATCATAAATTGCTAATCCTGCTGTCACTGCTCCGCCCGGAGAGTTAATATAAAGATTGATATCTTTATCAGGATTTTCACTTTCTAAATATAACATCTGTGCAACAATAACATTAGACATCATATCCTCGACTGGACCGTTTAGCATAACAATACGATCTTTCATTAATCTTGAATAGATATCCCAAGAGCGTTCTCCTCTTGATTCTTGTTCAACAACCATAGGTATTAAAGGCATTATTTAACCTCCGCTAAAGGTTCAACACTGGTAGAATCGTGCCAATCCGAACCGTTTGCTTGGAACTTTCTAACAGTTATTTCTTTACGCAACATACCGTCTTTTACACGATATGTAATAAATTCTTGTTTAATAACTCCTTGAGGATCTGCTTCAAATGCTGACACAAGTGGTCCATCTAGTTTACTATTCATCTTTGTCTCCCTTGACGTATATCATAATACTTAGGTCCTGGAGATGTAAACTCCATACCATGCATACTTCCTTGGTATTGATTATGACGTTTATTATATTTCATTACTATTTTATTAGTAGCAAGAACAATAGTTAAGCCGTCCTCGGCTCTAAAGTTCATTACTTCTGCTGGAACTGTCTTGCCATTATCTGTACAAGTCACTTCACATGTATTTTCATATTTTATCATTTCTTTCCTAACAGTTTAAGATTCAAAACAAAATTTTCTACCATAAGTTTAACACATATTGCTTTCAATGTCAAGCAATCATCATCCATTTCCGCAACATGCATAGCCATTAGTCTGAACGCTTCTTTTTCACTTACTGCTAGTTCTCCCCAATCAATAGGATCTACCTTATCACATTCGTCAGCAAGTTCTGCAATTAAACTCCAATCATTTCCAGAGGTTTTCATACAAATAAACTACTTACACTTTCTTCATTCGATACTCTTCGAATAGCTTCACCTAAAAGTGGTGCTACAGATACTTGTCTAGTTTTTTTACAATTTTTAGGACAACGATCTATAATACTATCTGTAACAACTAATTCGTCTAACACTGACTTTTCTACTCGTTGACATGCTTCTCCGCTCAATACTCCATGTGTAATGTAAGCTCTTACACTTAGAGCACCTGAATCCATAATTGCTTTTGCTGCATTACAAAGTGTTCCGCCACTATCAACAATGTCATCTACAAGGATTGCATGTTTATTAGTAACGTCACCGATAAGATTCATTACTTCTGACTTTCCTGCTTCTGGTCTACGTTTATCAACAATAGCAATATCACCATTGAACATATCGGCAAATTTTCTTGCTCGAACAACACCACCTGCATCAGGAGATACAAATACTGTTCCTGCTTGTTCTACATCTGGATCGTCAATAATTCCAATAGTGCGTTTAATGTCTTTTGCAAAAACAATTCTACTTGTCAAATCGTCCACGGGAATATCAAAAAAGCCCTGTATCTGTCCTGCGTGTAAATCCATTGTGAGTATTCTATCAGCGCCTGCTGTTACTAATAGATTCGCTACAAGTTTCGCCGTAATTGGAGTACGACTTGCACTCTTACGATCTTGTCTAGCATATCCAAAGTAAGGAATAACTGCGGTTATACGTCTTGTACTGCTTCGTCTAGCCGCATCAATCATAACAAGCAATTCCATTAGACTGTCATTTACTGGAGTACTTGTGCTTTGTACAATAAAAACATCTTCACCACGTATATTTTCTAAGAATTCTACACTGGTTTCGCCATCTGCAAATGTAGTAACTTTCGCAGGGACTAAACTTGCAAAACAATGTTCTGCAATTTGTTGTGCTAATTTAGGATTAGCATTGCCGGTTATGATTTTCATTTTCAAATTGATCCTTTCCCTAAATGTTAATAAACTTATCTTCCCATTGTGCTGCAAAACTTAATGCATCTTGTTTATATTGAAAATAAAACGTATCTTCATACACATCAGTATACTCAGATACGTCCCATTGTTGTTTAAATAATTGAGTTTTGCAAAACTCTTTTCCTTGACTGCGTAAATCACTGTGCAGTCTCACAGTATAACCGGGCTTCCATTTATTTTTATATTCAAAAATTTCTAAAGGTGTCAATGCAGGGTTACCTCTTCAGTTGGATCAATGCCAAATACAGTAACACATATATCTACAATAGCATCAGGAACATCTTCGTAATCTTTTCCTTCTGGTATAAAC
>Ga0181568_10004519_pt1 | contig 12374 bp, 11 predicted proteins | sample 101ome_20_FD_133758 | JGI IMG/M metagenome (GOLD analysis project Ga0181568, IMG submission 133758) | Coastal salt marsh microbial communities from the Groves Creek Marsh, Skidaway Island, Georgia - 101404AT metaG (megahit assembly) | ecosystem: Environmental > Aquatic > Marine > Intertidal... | reverse complement strand
TCGTAATAAAAGCCCTCAACGAAAAATGAATCATAATAAAAATTGTAAAATAATTGACACTTTACCTGTTCTCCGTTTGGTGCTTTGACATAAAACGGGGGGTCAAACTGAATATACTCATACTTCCCAAAAGCCACATCATAGGGTTTCATTGTGAATCCTAAGTTTTCCATGTGATTAACAATTTTTTCATATCTCGCTTTGTTTTTTATTTCATCCATTTCGGCCTCATAGCGTTCAATAGAACCGTCATCATACTCTCGGACTTTCATATGACCGATGCGGTATTTGTTCAATTCTTTGCGTTTCTCACCATCGGCATTGAAGGTTTCAGCGACTTTGTAGCGTCTTTCTCTCGCCAAATCTTTCATATAAACCTCAATTTCTTCTTCGGTCAAGCCTTGACCCTTCAAATGCTTCTTTAATTCTCTTCGTTCTTTGGCTCGCAGATTACGCATTCGTTTTTGTTGTTCTTTCTTATGTTGCTCGTATTGTTCTTGTTGCTTTAGCATAGCCATCAATTCGTTCCAAGAAGGGTCGGCATTGAACGATTCAGCGTTTTTATTGAGCCTTTTCGCCCTTCGCTCAATGTTCCAACTCATCAAAATAGGAATCCAAGCCGTGTTGCGATAATCACGGTCATATGTTTTGCCGTCATGTTCCGAAACCGCAGATACCGTCAAAGTGGCTTGGGCTTTTGGCTTGATTTCAACGACCTCCGCAGTTGCCCCCGTATTATACACAATATGGTCGCCCACCTTCAAGTCGGAAGCGAGAACACACGGTTGTTTTCCGTGTCCTGTTAATTGAACCCAACCGACCCAATCACGGTCATCAAGTTGGTTTTTGCGGAACTTCGCTATCATGCCCTTCTTATCACGAAGGATTTTGTGGTCGGGAAAGCGTTTTGCGAATCGGTCTGCCATTGTTTCAGCATTGAAGGTTTCAGCACGATAACCTCTATCATATTTTTCGGGGAATCTCTTCATATCAGTAAAAACATCGGGAGTGTAATTTCCACCTTCATGTTGCATTTTGTAAGAATGAGCATAGTCGTTAAACCGTTCATACAAATAGTCTTGAATGTCTTCATCTCTATGTCCTTCAAGTGTTTCTTCATCAAATGCCGAGATATAAACTCCTTCGGGCAAATCCTTGTTGGTTTTCCACACAATATCATAAAGGACAATTGCTCTTGGCTCATCCTCTAATTCAGCATTGAAGGATTCAGCGTTTAATTCACCACAACAATCCACACACAAATAATTAGGTTCACTACAATTAGAACAAGAATGTGCGGGTGTATTACACCAAGCACACTTCGGAGGACATGATTTACACCACCCACTACTACCAAAACATCTTTCACATTGAATATCTCCACAAGCCCCACAAGTTTTCATACCGTAGCGATATTTACATTTAGAACATCTCGCCCGACCTTCGGGATTTGCATCAAAGGATTCACTATGTTGATGCTCTTTCTCATCGTGTTCCTCTTCATAGCCCCACTTGGACAGGGGGATGTCGCCATGTGATTTGATTTCATCATCCAACCAATCGTCAAATTGCATATGGCTTCCGCCATGTTTCGGTTCGTGCATCTCATCGTCCGACCATTGTTTGAACGACATGGCATCAAAGGTTTCAACCTCAAGTTTCGGCCTTTGCCTATCCACATTCAATTTTAATCGTGCTTCCATTCTCGCCCTATCCATTATCTTTCTGCTTTCCTCTCTATCTATTCTTTGTGTTTTTATAGGCTTAGACTCATCATGTTCAATCGTCTGTCTTTGCCTATACACCCACTTTTCGCCACCATAATCAAAAATCACCTCCAATGGGTAATTGTGGTCGGCATATATCGTTAAAATAGTCCGTTTCGGTAAATACTTCAATGCACTAAGGATATGAGGAGTATCATATTTTTGACCACCTTCTTTTAAAGAAAAAACATTTGTTTTTTTGTGTATATTTAGACCTGTATTTTCTTTACATATTTTGAAAAGTTCACCCCATTTCATTGTGATTGGCTCAATATCCCGCCTTGTGATTGGATAATTGACCACGATTGAATTAGGTTCTTTTAACACTTCACCATCAACAATTTTTGAAATAATTTGCGAATGGCTTGAGTCAAGGAGAGGAAAATGCTTACCCATCCATTCCCAACTCGGAGAAAAAGGAACAATCTCGCTTTTCTTTGAGTTTGTTGTCGCATTGAATGTTTCAGCACTTAATCCTGCGGATTTCAACCGAGAATAATAATCGGGGTGTTCAGCGATATGCTCTTTCGCAATTTTTTCCGCCTTTTCTTTGGATTTGGTGTGTTCCATTTCCACTTTCGTTCCCATAGCAATTTCCTTATAACAAGGACACATCGGGGATTTAGCGGAACAATTCATTTCACCTTGAATCATGCAAAGACAAGGCTTGGATTTAGTCGCACCGCAACAACAAGACGGCTTTTTCAAGGCTTTCTTTTCAGCACTATATGGCTTGGATTGTTGTTCGTCCATGTAGTCAAAATAGCGACCACCAAGCCAAGCGACACCAAGAATTGAACCTACAAGTCCAATTTTGAAACGATTATCGTTGAGCCAAGACATGACAACCAATGCTATTCAACCGAGCGACTATATGAACTCACGCCTCTTCAATGGAAACTGAATTAGCAAAATAATCTTGACTCGCATTGGATTCACCAAGAATACGATACTTCACCAAGACTTCCCAAGAACCTGCCGAAACACCATTAAATCCTGCAATATCGTTCCAATCCAACAACAATTTTTGTGTTGCATAAACGCGATGTATACCGTTGTCCTTGAAATCATTAACAGAATGATATGTGCCGTTCAAATACAAAGTCACCATAATTTCAAGTTCAACATAACAACTCGGGTCATCAGCCCCATCGTGATTCAATTCCCACTCCACATACAAATTGTTGGATTGATTAAACAGGGTCAAAGAATTGGATGTCAAAACTAAGTTTTCACAAGGTTCGGGTTCGGGTTCAGTCGTGATTGAAACGGTATTGGTTTGTTGGCAACAATCCTCAATTCCTGTGTCAAGAGGTCTAAACCTCGTTTCAATAGACCATTCACCATCACCAAGATTCTGCCATGAAGAATGCGTAAAAGTGATTGTGTATGTTTGATAGCCATTGACTCTCAAACCGTATATGTCGTCATATTCAACGGTGCTTTGATATGAATTGTTTCGGTATAAGGCAAACATAAAAGCAACATCCCCCTCACAATTGTTGATGTTTTCAATCACCATTTCAACTTCCAATTCGTTCCCGTTAATCAAACGAAGGTTTGACTCTTTCCAAGTCAATTCCATTTCACAAGTTGGCTCGGATTCCATCGTGACCCATGCGGCAGGACCAGCCCAAGACGAGCCATCATAGGTGTAGTAGTCCACAGTCACATAATAGTCGCCCGCAGGAAGGTCAAGGTAATGCTCGTTGATGGTGAACTCATCATGGAAATCGTATTCAAGAATCCGAGAATCATCACCGACCATGATTTCAAAGTAGCCGTTGTTCATATGAATGTTGCATTGATTCAAGTCTCGGAAATCCACTTGAACTCTCAAATCATTGTTGTAGCCTTGACCGTTGTGGTCGTGGTCAAAAATCGCTTCGTTTTGCCACCACCAATCGGGATTACAACCGTTGCCTCCGCCTCCGTTATCATCCCACCAACAAGAACCGTCATCGTCGGTTGCATAAGGGTCGTAGTTTTCAGCATCCCAAGCGGTGCAACCCCACACAATGTCATATTGGTCGTCATCATAGCCACCATCATTCCCGATAACATCAATAACGCCAAACGCTTCAAGACCACCACCCGTCAAAAGAAGGAATATAGGAATCAATGTAGCCGCTAATTTTTTCAAGTTCTCGGCTTTTCGTTGAGCAGATTCAATCGCCCTGTCAATAATATCACCCTCAAGCGTGGTTTCAACTTTAACATCGGTTTTGTTTTCCCCACCGTTTAGAACGGTGTTTTGTGAAACTTGTTGTGAAACGGCTTGAACCGTTGTTATCAATTCAGCCGCCTCTTTGAGTTGAGTCACCAAATCGGGATTTTTCATTTTATTTGAATCATTCAAAACCCCATCATCAAGAAGGTCTTCAAGAATGTCCTTTTCATCACGGCCTGTGGCTTCAGCGAGCATTTTTGCCTTCTGCTTCAAGTCCTCAACAGTTTCTTTTTCCTCAACCATCACGCTTCACCCCCTCTATCAACCGTTCCAAATCAAACCATTTTTTCCTGTACCCAATGTAAAGCCCCCCACCAAGGATGGTCGTGAACAAAATGTTGGCAAAAAAGGATGCTACAACATTCCTTGTGAATGCCTTCGCATCATCTGTTGTTTCCGATGAAAACATAGCCATGCTATCATATGAATGAACGACTATATGAAATCATAGGTTTCATTTCTTTTTCCACTTGGCTTTCAAACTTTCAACAAACTTCGGCAACCAATCAACCATTTGTTCCACCGAACCGAAATCAGGCTCATAAGAATACAAAACATATCCTTCATTCGTACCCGTACTTACCCGCACTTGACGAACCAATTTCCTCTTGAAAACGCCCTCTTCAATATCAGCATCCAAATTGCGTTGATTCACTATGCCGTATGATTCTGCGATTTGAAAATCGGGCTGATATGTGATAAGCAAAAAGAAAAAAGGTATCTCCCCCTTCTTCACCACATCATAACGGTATGACTGTTCTCGGAGTCCGTCAAAATCATATGAAACTCTATCATGGTCATGCACTATGGAAGCAACACCGAGCAAGTTCTTGAAATCCTTCGTTTTGAAAGCATCAACGAACAAAACCTCTTGGTCGCTCATGCGATTAAAGAAACAGAACGACTATATCAATGGTTTCATTTGTTTAGGTCTTCAACAGGTGGCTCATATGCAATTGACAGGTTTTCCCTGTCTTTGATGCCGTATGCGACATTGGGAAGGATTGCGAAACTGTCTTTTTTTGACGACCACACTTTTCCTTTCTTTTTCAAGAAAAAATTGATGAAAAAGGGTCGTTCCGATAAGTTCTCAAAAAGAATGTCGTAAAAATCTGTGTCGTAAAAATTGTTCATGTTGATAATCCCCAAGCCCTCAAAAAGCAACAAAGACATATGCTCAATGTTTCGCATAACATCTTGGGCATTGATAGAATCCACCAAACGCCAATCATAAATCGGAGAAAAATCGTCATACGGATTCCTCCCAATATGACTCAAAATGTTGGGATTTGTTATGCTTTTGCCACCGCGATTGTAATTTTTCTTTTTTTCCATAGAATACAGTCTAAGTTGTAGCACATCACCCTTTTTCAAAGAAACTGAAGGAACATCTTCGGCTAAAGCCCACCCATCAAATGCCATTGAAGTTTCAGGAAGTGCGGCTTTAGAAGTGCGTTTATGCAAATAAAGACTGATGGAATATGCCTTTACTCCACTATACAATTCACCGTTCGGTTTTGTCATAGGAAACATTTGAGTCCTGTGTTGCTGAAAACTCGTTCCAATCATGTATCGGGGTTTCTCGTCGCTGACCCATTTTTCAATCGTTTCAATGTTCAACAGTTTAGGAACATTTGAAAAATCAACGGCCATATGATAATCACCACAAACAGACTATATCAATTCATTCCTCTTCAACGGGAACATCAATATGGCGATATTCACGCCTGTTGTGACCTCCTTTGCGAACAAAACGCTTTTCCACTTTCGGACTTTTTTGAAGGTGGCTTGAGAACTCTCGGAAAGTGGCGTTGGCTTTGTAGCCCGATTGGTACAAAGAATCAATGAAACAAGCATACCATTCACGCATACCCAACCATTTTCCTTCTTCAAACAAAACGGCCTCACCCCAAGCAATACCGATATTTCGCAACCTCGCAGTACACGCTCCCCGATTGCTGAAACCAACCACTCCACTCATGTTTTCATCAGCCATCTGCTTTCGCAATTCCTTCAAATCAACCATCACAAAGCCCCCTTCAAATAGATGATAACGCCTCCGCCTTTTATTGTATCGGACAGACCCCTTTCCTTGCAGGGTCATTTTAGGGGGTTTTTTCATCAAGCCGCCACAGGTTGAATGTCGGAAGCCCTTATGCGAACAACGAGCGTTTTTTCCTTTATCATTTTCATAGCAGTATCATAATCAACCGTTTTCTTTTGCCATGTTCCATATTCGTTATGATGAAAAATAGTCTCGTTTGGTTGTGGAAGATTGTATTTTTGATTGATGATTCCCAAAAAAACCATGCGTCCGATATGGATGGTTGGAGATAATTTTTTCAATTCTTTCGTGATGACTCTTGAACTAAGCATCGGTTTTGAATCCAATTCGTGTTTTGTATGCGTTGTTTTTATTGTGACTATGTATGGTGCATAAGGTCTTGCGAACATATCATAGCCTCATGCGATTTTAGAATGTATTGATTTTTACAAAATTTGGTGGTGATGTTCTTTTGATGTGTTCCCAATCGTAGTCCATAGCACTTGGTTGAACGGTTTCAATGATGTCTGTGGTTGGAAGTGCAACAATCACATTCCCCACTATTTTTTGTGGTTCTCCTGTGAATGATGGAAAACTCCCTTCATATTTTTGGTTGATTTTAATGACAATGTAATCGTGAAGCCCAAACGAGCGAGCGTTGTTGATAACGCCCATTTTGTGCATCACATCAGCCTTTTTTGAGGAAAAAAGTGTATTCGCTAATCGGTTTTCGGGCAACCTTTTCAACAAGCCGTCCTCATCAACCCACATTTCTTTGACCCCCTTCACAAAATGATTTTTGTTTGGGTATTGTTGAATGTAGCCTCCGATAAACTCTCGCCTTTTGTTCCAATCGGGTTCGTTTTCAAAAACGATACAGTCCTCAAGACTTCTTGCATTGGTTGGAATCCCGACCCACACCCATGATTTACGACCCATGACCTTTCCAATCATCAACACTATATCAATTCATTGGAGTATTCAAGGATTTTTTCTGCAATTTCAAAACCCCTTAGAGTTAAGAAATAAGCGTTTCTTTTACGCCCGTTGTATTCAAGAATGTGCTTTATGTCGGATTTGACCAAACCATCAGCCATCAAATCGTGAAGGTATTTGGTGGCATTTGAGCGAACCGTTCCTATCGCTTGTGCGATTTTCGGTTGTGTCAATTCAAAGGGAACATCCCATTTGCTCAACCAATAGTCTGTTTTGTATTGACTCAAATGTAAAACAATTTTTGCCTTCTGTTCGTTGAGTCCTAAATCTTGGAGACTCGCCATATACAAAGCACAAATCGGCACTATATGAACGAAACGGTCAATACAATTTCTCAAAAATCGTAATCACACGGAATCTATGATTGGTTGATTTCACCATTCCGATATACGCAATCGGTTTCAATTGAACTTTCTTGTATTGAGGCAACACTTGGTCAAGCCAAACAAGGTGTCCTCCCTTTTTCAACACCTTCAAGCATTCATCTAAAGTTTTGTTTCGTTTTATCATGGTCGTTTGATAGCGTTCCGCATCTTCAATTGAATATGGCGGGTCCGCGAGAATCAAGTCAAAGGATTCAGCAGGAAACGATTCACCTAATCGGTGGCAATCACCAACAACATCGGGTTCAACTTCGGGGTTAATGTCAAAAAGAACCTGTTCGCAATTTGGATTGTTCAATGCAAATTGTTCTTTGTCGGTTTTCCCCGAAAACAAATGAAGGCATTTTCGCTTGTCGGGAAACAAAGCCGCTATCCTTCGGAGATATGTAGCAGGGTAACCCCCATAATACCCCGAAGAAACACGATAATCGTTCCCCATAACCCATGTTCCATACAATCTGTCGTCCGTTCCATGAAACACAGATTGCGGGTATGGGTGCTTTTGATTTGCGGTCACTTCAAGGTAATGCTCAAGCCGTTCAGCGTTGCTCATTGACATGAACGCTTAATTTCATGTTTTCCTTATCAATCCTCACGACTTCCAATGAAGAAATTGAATACTTTGACTCCCTGCCATAATACCTGCCATAATACCTGCCATAATAAAATTCTTTTCCAAAAAACCGCATGACTGAAAATGACTTACGGGGATTATCTTGTTTAAAGAAAACAGGGGTGCGGAAGCATCCCCTCCCCTTCACCATATGAGAAAACGATTATTCGGCTTCAACAGGTTCAGTTGCGGTGAAATCCAAATCGCAAACATCGTTGTCGCAAAAACGCTCAACAACGATTTCTTCTCCCTTCAAACGACCAAACGATAATTTGCCGACTTTCGCATTCAATTCCTTGTATGTTTCACCGTCAATCGCCTCATAAGGCATTTGCGGATATGCCCCATAATCTAAACGAGGAAGGAATGAAATGCCCTTCAATTGATATTGGAACACATCAAGAGCCGATGCAATTTGACCACCTTCACTATCGGGGTCAAAGGTTACGGTGCATGAAACTTGGTTATCCGCCCAGTATCGTTGGGCGAGAGCCGCAAGGGAAAGTTGTTCCCACATTGACACACTATCCAATGTTCGCACACCTTCGCCAACATCAACGGGAATCTCAACAACCAAAGTCGTTTCTTCCGAACCAAACGCAGGTTCAATTTTGTAGCCCGCCTTTTCCAATGACGGAACGAGGTTTGAATGAATCCCAAGTCGCATACGACGAATATAATATCGGCTTTCGGGAAAATGAATGCCCGGTGTTGCCCCTGCGAGCAAAGAAACAGTACCCGATGGCTTGATGCTTGTCGTCTTGATTGAACGAGGAATCGCCATCCAATCCGAATACTCCTTATCCAATTCTTGAATGCGGTGGTAACCGTTGTCCATCCAATCCTTGAGAACACCAACACCACGATTTGCTATGAATTGAGCAATCCCCGACATTGAACAACCAATTCTTCGGTTTCGTAGCATAACACGGTTCGTTTCAGCCCAATGGGTTTTTCCCAATGTGACCGTTTTTGCATACAAATAGGCGTATTTGAGCGTCGTCAAATAATCCTGCAACGAATCGTGGTTGTTCGGGAAAGTTTCAACAAGACAACACAATTCATAGGATTCTAAAGTCTGTTCCAAACAAGGATTGCCCCCCTTTGCACGATGGTCTTTGTAATCGGGTGCATCAACCATTCGCCCAAAGTCTTTCATGTTTTGAAGCCAAGCGTAGCCGGGTTCTCCGTTGAGCCGTACTCGTTCAGCAGATGGCTCATAATCCATACCCAATTCAGCAAAAACTGAATTGTTGGAAGTCCAACCATATTCTGCTCTATGTGGATTGACTTCATAATTTTTCAAATCAAGGTATTCGTCGGAATCGGGTTCACCAAATACGATTTCAGCCGTTCTGCGAACATTTCCTGCTACGACACACTTTCCAATCAAGTTCATAATGTCAACAATTGCAGTAATGGATATTGGTTGACCGATTTCAGCATCCAAAATACCTCTCAATTGTTCGTGTAATTGAATCAAAGGTTCAGCACCACTTGATTCACCACCAAAGCCCTTAATCGGAACACCTGCGGGTCGGATTTCGGAATAATCAAACTCAACCTTAGCCGTTCCCATTGAATATGAATCAAGCAACACGCGTAGTGAATCAACCCACCCTTCTCGCGTATCGGGAATTGTGATGTGGTCTGTTTTTCTTGATTGATTCGGACCCTTGATAATCAAAGACCCTGCGCCCTTCGTGTCAAATCCAACACCAACACCAAGCATAGACGCATCCATCAAGAAACAAAATGGTTTTGAGAACTCGTTGCTCATAGATTCTGTTGAAACAAAAGCACAATTGTTGAGTGCGGCAAACAATTTCTTTTCTTCTGTGATGGGTGTTCCCATAGCCCACAAGCCACGACCCGGCGGAAGAAACTTCATGTTGAAAATACGGTCATACATTTCTTGTGCCGAATGTTGAGCCTTCCAAGCATTCCAACCAAGACTGTGTGCATCAATGTGTTCCTTTTGCATATTGAATGTGCCTTCAACGACACGCTGAACGGTTTCCCACCATTGTTCGTTTTTTCCATCGTCTTTAATTCGGGAATAGGTTCGTTGATACACCAATTCGCCCAAACCATTGAAACCAAAGGGGGCTTTTCTTCGCTTGTATTTTGACAAAAAATTGTCGGATATTTTGAATTGACTCATACACTCACCACCCGCAATTTCGTTCAACAGGACAACATCAATTGCGGTGAATGATACGAAGGACTCCAACTATATGAACCCTAATGCGAACGACATATGTGGTCACAAAACCCAAAGTTCAAAGGTGGGTTTTCAGCGTTTAAAAACTCCAATTAGATTCACAAATCAAACCATTGATGGTTAATAAGCGGTTGATAATTTTTTGCCTTTTGGATTTGATTATCAACAAAATACGCCATTTCAATTGATTTTTTCGGTTTCCATATTTTGACTCTCGCCCGTTCGTGAGGTTGTTTCATTTTACCAATGATTCCTAAACCACTTCTTTGATTCGCATGAAAATATGAATACTCGGGCATATATCCGAAAGCATCATCGGTCACATCACGCGCAGGATGCCGAACATACATAGTGGGCAGAAACATATTGCGATATGGATTGAAGACACTTTCATCCACATCGGGAATCTCAAAATCTATTCCCTGTTTAGCAAACCACGACCATACAAACTCCTTATCAATTTCGTTCCAATGCTTCATTATCTTCTTGGCTTCCTCGCCACCACCCAAAAGCATTTTTTCAACTGTGATTTCATCAGTTACAGACGAATAATTGGAATAGCGAGGAATCATTTCAAGACTTGAATGAGTATATTCCTTTCCACCCCAATCGCTATATGAGTTGTATTGTTTCGCCCGTATTACTTCCGATAGATAATTCATGGGTCGCAAACGAGACAAATCAACCATATACATTTGCCCGTAGTATGTTTTCTTCCATGATTTTCTTTTTGCATCCCACCCTTTTGCGTCCGATGCGTAAAGATAAATCCTCCCTGTTAATGATACGCATTCACGAAATATGAAATCGTTCGTCCATTCGTTCCATGCGTTGAAATGTTCGGGTTTCGTCAAGTTTTTGGGGTGCTTTCGTTGACCCAATGAACCCCACCCCGACGCTTCATCAATTGAAACCCATTTACCTTCCGAATCCATATCAAGAAAGGTTTGAGCAGGGGTCATAAGCGTAGCCACTTCCATGACCGCAGGGAATGTTTTTTTTCCCAAATTGACAGTTCCTATCATTTCCTGCCCCCAACGAACAAACAGGTTTCTTTTTTGTTCAAAGAAACTTTTGTTGCCATGATAATCGTTGTATGTTGTGCTGATTGCATCGCGTTGTCCGAGACCCGAAGGCAAATCTTGTGGTGTCCAATAGGTTTCATTCAACAAATACTTTTCATCATCGGGATTCAATTTTTTGATGTACGGGGTGATGTAGTATCTATCTGTGATTTCAACCAATCTGTCATAGTCGGGTATCTCTTCCGAACTATCCCATTGTTTCGCAATAGTTTCAAGCATCGTCATAAACTCCGCACATTCTTTATCCGATAGAATGCGTGATTTGCCTAAACTCACAAGCGGTTGATTTTCATTCGTCGTGGTTTCGCCACTCGTTGAAACGCTCACTTCTGTTTTGGTGTTCATTATTTTTTCTGTATAAATGATACCCAATTCGTATTTTTCATCAAGCGGTTTAGAATGTTGTTTCGGAAAAAAACCCGACTTCAATGCCGACAATCTTGGGCGTTCCTTTCTCCCGTCGCATTCGGACTCAATAAATGAAAAATCGGAAAACAGGGTCGTTGGATAGGATATACCCAACGGCATATGAAATGGCTTTGAAACCTCTTCATCGTCTGTCTCGTCACCCATGCGTTTCAAAACAATGTTCGGGTGCGACTATATCAATTCTTTGACTTGAAAAGGGATTCTCGCTTGTTGTGTGCTTCACGCGTATGATAATGGACTGAAAAGAAAGTGCTATCCAATGCACACAAAGCAATATAGGAAGCATCAATGTTTTCACCGAGCATGGCGATATGTTGGTTGATTCTGTTTTCGTCTTTGAAATCATACAGAACGAGGTAGTAGTGTCCGATTCCACCATCGTTGTAAATGCCCCAACGACCATTTTGCATCGTGGGAAAATAACCACAATTCATCATCTGTTGAAACTTCTTCAACAGGTCTTTTTCTTCATAGGTGTAGCCCAATTCACAAGTTGTTTCTGTACTCATGTCAATTGGTGCGTTTAACCACATATAAATTATTGATTGTCAATTCGGGGTGCAAGCATCCAAACCAATGAGCAACCGTTGTTGTTGCTTTCAAC
>Ga0181568_10004516_pt1 | contig 12377 bp, 9 predicted proteins | sample 101ome_20_FD_133758 | JGI IMG/M metagenome (GOLD analysis project Ga0181568, IMG submission 133758) | Coastal salt marsh microbial communities from the Groves Creek Marsh, Skidaway Island, Georgia - 101404AT metaG (megahit assembly) | ecosystem: Environmental > Aquatic > Marine > Intertidal zone... | reverse complement strand
TGGGACCCACACTTGGAAGATGAAATGTATCCTGATTATGTTCATCCGGTTTCAAACATTAACGATGCGAAAGGGTATGATGTCGCTATTCTAGTGACCGCCCATAAAGCATGTACTGAAATAGATTGGACATCACTAAAAGGAAAAATGAGAAATCCGATTATCTATGATGGAAGACGGGTTCTCGATATCGATGCCTTGGAAGAACAAGGCTGGGATGTCTATGCTGTTGGACGCCCGTTGTGATTACTGGCGGCCAGCATCGAACATTTCTCTGAGACTGCCATCATTTAGCATCTCAAGAGCAATGTCTGAACCACCGATCAATTCTCCTTGAACGAATACTTGAGGCATTGTTGGGAAATCGGACCATGCACAAACCATTGGAATTGCTCTTGGGTCTGAAAGTACGTTGATTGAAGCAAATGGTTCTCCCAATGCTTGCAAAACTTGTGCAGCTCTGTTAGAAAAGCCACACTGTGGCGCTCCAGGTTCTCCTTTCATGAACAAAACTAGGGAGTGTTCATCTACGATTGCTTGTAATTCTTCAGGGGTCCATTCCATTCTTATTCCTCCTTATTCTGATGTTTTTGTATTCGCTTAATGTGAATTCCGGTTCCCCCAGCGTGTGGATGGAATACCGTATCGCCTGCGCTCTCGGCCTGTGTAGGTGTCATGCACTTCAAATCGATTGCGTGAATAGGATGAGGAATGTATGGCTTGAAATGATTCAAAATCAGTTTTTGCCTTTGCAGTGGCCTCATTCCTTCAAATGATTCAGCAATAATCCTGATGTGGAAATGGTCTTGAGTACCGTTCAAATCGATTGCCTCGACTTGGCAATTTGGAACAACACTGCGTATTTCTTCTTCCAGCCATTCACAGGTCACCATAACACATCCGAGAAGGGACTGTGCTTTGAACCATTGTCTCCTGCGAATAACAATGCGGAGGCCAAAATTAGCGAGAGATACGCTATGGTTGGCGTCTTCTGATGGACTCTCAATCATTCTAGGTCTGATTGGCCAAGTTATCCTTGCTAGGGCACTCTTACAGTCTGAATATGGACTGCTGGTTGTAATTCTCGATGCATTTGCGACGATGTATATCCTCATCGATGCGGGATTACCGACTTTGCTAGCAAGAGATCTGCCTCGTCACCCAGGAGCTTCGCGCCGAGCGGTAAATCGTGTCTTGAAATTACAGATGTTCATCGCGATTCCTTTCATTATTGCAAGTGCAATAGGTTCGGTTTTGATTTGGGATGATGTTCCAAAAACCCTGTTATTCGCTTGTGGATTTGTAGCGTTTGGCCATATCATGTCATATCCTCACAAGGCGATGTTGAGGGCTCTTGGAGAAGCAAGAATCGAGTCGTTTTTGAAATTACTAGAGCGCGCAATTACCACAGGATTATACTATATTTTCCTGACAAAAAACTACGATTCTCCAACAATTTATGCTGCAGGGTTTTCAATTGGCGTTTTTATTTCTCTAATTGGAACTTTTTACTTCGGTTATAAGATTTCAAGAGAGGAAAATTCAGATTTGCCAGATGCTTGGAATTCTAACAAAACCCTGATAATTTCTGCACTTCCATTTGCTGTCACTTTGGGAATTTTACCGTATGTAACAAAGTTGGAAAAGTTCCTTCTTGCCGCGCTATCTTCCTATGAAGATGCAGGACTTTACCACGTGGCACAATTAGCATGGATAGCAGGGTTGATGCTTCCGCAAGCAATGAGAGCGGCATTACTTCCATACCTTGGCGAAGTTCGAGATAAGCCGCAACAATTCGCTTCTCGAATGTCCTATGCCCATCATTGGACGATTGCAATTGTTCCATTTGGTTTGATTTTTGGACATGTGGTTGTTTCAATCTCTATTCCAGCGTTTTTTGCTGCTGAATATTCGGATGCTGTAGCCGTTTTCGATATTCTCTTGGCGGGATGGGCAATTACAATGCTTGCAATCCCTTGGTATGTGGCTTTGCAAGCTGGGCGCAATCCCTGGAGATTCACTGGATTGATTGGGATGATTGTTGTTTTTGCCGGAATATTTGGCTGGATATTAATTCCTTCAAGTGGAGTGATGGGTGCTGCATGGGCAAGTGTGATTGGCACCTCAGTAATGCTTTCTGGAGCCAAACTACTGTGTGGTGATGATGAAAGATTGACCGACGGAATTGCTCTAGTTTGTATAGCGACATGCTATTTCTTATCGATTGGAAGCAATCTAGCGGTTATTGGGGTGCTTACAATGATTCCAGCATGGTCTTCCATTGATTACTTACGCTCTCAAAGTGGAATTTCTGAGGAAGAGTGATGCTCTGTCCGTTTTGTAAACGGTCCTCTATTGCATCGGCTAATTCGTTAACATCATGGTTGTAGACTTCCATCCAGTCACTCATATCCCCGACATTCACTGATACTACAGGGCAACCGCAAACAATAGCCTCTCTAGCAACCAAAGGGCCAGACTCTCTCGTTGAGGTGATCAAGCAAACATCCGCTGCCAGCATCCTATCCCAAACCATCGTGCGTGGCTGCTTTTTCAATGTCGTAATGCCTACTTTCCAGCCTCGAGTTTCCAACTCTTCTCCAACTCTTAATGCAAGAATATGATTTTTTTCAGGCCTTCTTGGGTCTGCTGGGAATAAAATATCGATTTTGGATTTTCTAAACAACTTGTTTGACTTCTTGATTTCGTTGTGCCATTCTTCATCGACGTTGACAAAGCAAGGTATCGTTTCTGAGTCAAAATTAGATATGTTATCTGAAACTACAACTAACTTTGAAGCAGATTTAGCAAGTGCTTCGATTCTTTTGGCTCTATGGTCATTTAATGCGACATGGAAATCATAGCCATGTACAACTGCTATCCAAGGAATTGAGTGCTTTGTTGCAATTTTTTGTGCGGTGTAAGCACAAGGCCATAGAGTATGACAAATTATCAAATCAGGCTTCCAATCTATGCTTATTCGCTTAGCGCTATAGGCTGTAAGGCCAGGAAATTCAGGGAATTCCCAGTGCCTTCTTACCTCGACTTCAAAGTCACCATGAGTGTAGGATTTAGGTGCTTTAGCAACACCCTCCATCGTGGAACGTCTCGCCTCTTGCATTTTCAGCATCCTTGGTAATGTGTTTAGCACCTTTACCTCATGACCAAGCCTTGTTAGGAGTTCGACATGGTCGCTGACAAATGTTCCTCTGGCCCTGTTATCTGGTAAAGGAAACAACCTAGAGACGACAAGGATTTTCATTTACGATCACTTTAGTGCTTCGTGAATTATTGCTAGGTTGTCTGCTACCGATGCCTTATCATTGAATAATCCGGAGCCTACGACACAGTTTGAAACTCCCCAATCCCTGAGCATTGCGATATTGTGTGCCTTTACTCCGCCGTCTATCTGAATTTGAACAGGTCGGCCTCCGTTTGCTACTTGTTCATCAATAGCTTGCTTTAATCTGCGAATTTTAGCTTCCACAGTTGGGATGAAGGACTGGCCACCAAAGCCTGGATTAACGCTCATTATCAAGACCAAGTCAATTTCTGGCAATACCTCTAACGCAGCATCAACTGGAGTACCCGGATTCAGTACTACTCCCGGGCTAGCGCCACCGGCTCTTATTGCAGTGACACATCTGTGAAGGTGCTTTACGGCTTCTACATGAACAGAAATATTGTTACATCCAGCATCTATGTACTGCTGGAATGATTCTTCAGCATTCATCACCATCAAATGAGCATCAAAAATCGGTTTGTCACCAAGCGCTTTTCTCAACTTAGCGATTACAGGGGGTCCAAAGGTCAAATTCGGTACAAAATTACCGTCCATAACATCTAAGTGAAGCCAGTCCAAACCAGCGTTTACCGCTTCACTGCATGCATTTCCTAGGTCTGCTAAGTCTGCGGTTAGGACAGAAGGTGCGATAATCATTACTTTCCCCTCAAATCCACGCAAATGGGGCTAAGCCATGAGCGTTGGGGTAAGCAAAGCCTCTTAGAGGGTCCCCGACAGGAATGCGCAGGTGAGTTAATGGGCGAAGTGATTACTGCTGGCGATTCAGACTTTAACAATGCAATATCATCCAACGAATGGGTACTAGTCGATTTTTGGGCACCATGGTGCGGCCCATGTAAGGCATTGGGGCCAATTTTAGAGCAAGTGGCTGGAGAGACTTCAATTACTGTTGCTAAGGTAAATACAGATACAGATTCTCAAAACGCTGCTAGATTAGGTGTAAGAGGAATCCCTGCGCTATTCCTATTCCACAACGGTTCTTTGGTAGCCAATCAAGCTGGAATGGTTCCAAAGCCTGCATTGATGAATTGGTTGAACCAACACATGACGGCTGACGATTTCTAAGCATCTAGCTTCTTTTTTCTGTCAGATTGAGGTTTTCCGACCTCTCGCAAAAAACGCTCTCTGAGCGCTTCATGCAACCACATTCCTTCGCCCATATCTAATAACAATCCATAATCAAGCAATCTTTGGGGTGGATTACCATTCCAGTCAACAGATTTTGCTAACTTATCCCAAGGAATTGGTTTTGTTGCGACCGCTAAGGTTGCAAGTAATTCATATTCCTCTTCAGGCATATATTGGAGAATTTCCTCATCCAAGAATTTTAACCAATCGACATGAGTTGCATTCCCATACAATTCCAATAATTCCATTGCTAAAGGATGTCCTCCCGTGAGTCGATGTATTTCTTCAGCGGGAGGTACTTCTCCTTCCATATTTTCAACCCAAGTCGAAACCTCATCGACCGAGAGCCCTTGTAATGCCAATTCTTCGACTATCGAACGCGTGTGAACATCTCTTCTATCGTATACGTCTAGTGTGGTTCGGGATATCATAACTATACGCAACGGTGCCTTCTTTGAAATATCTAACAATGCCCCAATAAGGTCCCTAGATTCTTTTACAATGTGATGTATATCATCGAGAACTATCAACCAAGAAGGCGGAGGGCCGCCAGCATCTACAATGAATCTCTCTCTAATCGCTTGAGCATCTGTCAAATAAGCAAGTAACCTTCTTCGCCATGAATCAATATCGATTTCCGAACCGGGTGTTAACGGCAATGTTTCCATTATCTGATACGGGTCATGTTTGTCATCAACACCAAATCTATGCAATAGTGAAACCGCTAATCCTACTGTCTTATCCCATGGCTGACAGGGATACCAGCAAATTGACAAATGAGGATGGTTTTCTATTTCTGATTCCAACCAATTAGCGATGATTGTGGATTTTCCAATACCTGCAATCCCGTGAACAACCAAACATGGTGTTCCTTCACCAAACCAACCCTCAATTTTATTCAAAGTCTCTTTTCTACCATGAACAACTCTGGTAGTAGGAGGAGCAGTGTGGTATGTAGCATGAGCTCCTGCAAGTAGTTTCAGCCGCCCAGGAGGTGGCAGGTCTGAATCGCCTTGTTCTTTCTTTTTTACTAAACCAAATCGGATATCTCCGAATGTCAGAACTCCTTCGTGTTGTGCGTGTAATAAAATCTGTAATAATGACAATTCAGATTGTAGCCTATTCGGAACTTCACCTGCTGATACCTCCAATAGGCTTCCTTCTTTGTCACGAATCAAAACCATGGTCGAACCTAATTTTTGCGAGCGAGTTTTTGCAAGTTCTCTTCCTGTTTCTGTCAATTGCCACGTTTTCTGTCTCCTATCATCTCCTCTGATAGAACGGGTATGCTCACTAACATGCCTTTGACGGAGAAGTGTTCGCATTGCTCTACTTACATTTGGTGGATGTTGGGCGCATGCTTCGGCAATACCCGGTCGGGTCAAGGCCGAGGAAACTACGAATCTGTCCGCCTGTTCATCCTCGTTCAACAGGTGAAGCAATATCCGGTCTTTGACCGCGATATTGACTCTAGGAAGGTCACCTGCCATGACACCTCGTAATGACTCTTACAATTCATACCTGCGGTTTTCATGAGCATTTTTAGAACATATAGGGTTAAAACCCTTTTATAGGGGAAATAACCGGAGTTTATGAGCAGGAAATTATTGGTGTTTGGAATACTTTTTTTAATGATTTCTTCTACTACATTACTTCATACAGCAGCAGCAGCAGACAGCGATGGAGATGGAGTTGATGACACCGTTGATGATTGCCCCTTTGCCTCTGGCAACTCAACAATTGACCGTACTGGTTGCCCCGATAGAGATGGCGATGGTTCTTCAGATGCTGTAGATGGTTGGACTTCGAATAATCCAAACTATTTGCAACAACAGGCGATACCACTTAATGACGATAGCTATGCTGCAGATCATGACCCCACAGGTGATTTTGTTGCCACTGCATCGGGTTCTCAAATTAGAATTTGGGATACTAATACTAAGGCAAACGTAAGAACATCAACCTCATTGGTATCTAGCGGTTCATGTTCATGGGGCGGCTCAGCAGCCGTTTGCTCACTAGATTGGAGTCCAGATGGACAGTATATAGCTGCAACTTTGTCTGATGATTCTGCGGTTGTTCTATATGCTAGCAATCTAAGCATTATTCACTCCGCAATCACCCATAATGGAGGTTCGAGAACCTTTTCAGATGTCGCATTTTTCCCGAATTCCACATCATTTGCGGTAGTTGATGAATTCAGCGGTGGCGGTGGCGGAGGATGCAATGGATGTGCAGTAATGTTAGTCGAAGTATCGACTGGTAACATTTGGAGAGAAGTCACACCCGCAAATGCTGGGACATATTCTTCTGTAGCATTTTCACCAGACGGTCAAAGGATGGCAGTAGGTGGAGATGGCGAGGTATACATCGTTAACACCACAGGATGGACTGATGTCAGAACACTGAATTCGGGAAATCAGAACTTCAATGGCGTTGATATTTCACCTGATGGAACATTGGTTTCAGGTTGTACTGGAACAGGAGGCGGTGGTTCGAACCCTGCGGTCCGAGTATGGAATCTAATGACTGGTGCATCTGTTTTCTCAACCTCACAAACCACATCCTGTTATGATACTGAATTCTCATCAGATGGTATTCAGGTCGCGTATTCATTTGGTAACTCTGGCTCAGATGGTGCAAGCACCAAAATTTATGAATTCAAAAATAACCTCCTCGTTGATACATTTTCAACTCCACGACCTGGTGGATGCAGCGGTTGGAACAACGATTGTGCTATTCACTATGGTTTTTCATTGCACCCTGGTGCTTACGATATCGTTATCTCCGTTGGCAGAAGAAATAATGGAATCTACTTTATTCACGCAGATTTAGATCCAGACAACGACGGTTGGAATTCAACCGACCAAGGTGATGGAAAAGTCGATGCATTTCCCGATGAGCCAACACAATGGGCTGATTCAGACGGTGACGGATACGGAGATAATGCCCTTCCTGCTCATCAAGGAGACCAGTGTGTAAACACCTTTGGAAAGAGCAAAGAAGACCGATTTGGATGCCCTGATTCAGATAATGATGGTTGGTCAGACCCGGAAATGGGATGGCCGGCTCATCCAGATGGAACTGCAGACAGATTTCCCAACGATCCAAAACAATGGGCAGATACTGACTTAGACGGATATGGCGACAATTATTACTACGATGTGCAGCAATTCACTGAACTACACATCAATCAATCAGGAGATGCTTTTCCAGGCAATCCTACTCAATGGAATGATTCGGATGGAGACGGATGGGGAGATAATTACCACGATTCATCATGGGATGAATTCCGGCCGCTTGACTGGCCGGGTGCATACAACCCTGCAGCAACTCAGGTAGACAAGTTCCCTCTCTTCAGATATCAGTGGAATGACACCGATAATGATTGGATTGGAGATGAACCTAACACTCCTGTATCCGATGCCTGTCCTAACCTATATGGCAACTCTACTCAAGATAGATTGGGATGTCTAGATTCTGATGGCGACGGTTGGTCTAATCCTTCAAGTGGAGCGCCAGCACATCCAGAAGGAGATGCAGATGCATTCCCTGACGATGCCACTCAATGGAGAGATACGGATGGTGATGGATTTGGAGACAACACTACCGGAAACAATGCTGATGATTGCCCGGGAGAATACGGAACCTCTAGCGTTGATAGAGTAGGTTGTCCAGACGTCGATGGTGATGGATATTCCAATGCAGGAGACCCATTCCCCCAAGATGGTACACAATGGTCAGACCAAGATGGTGACAATTATGGCGACAACCCTGATGGAAACGACCCTGACGCATTCCCATACGATTCGTCTCAATGGAAAGACTCTGATGGAGACAGCTATGGCGACAGGCCAATTCCGCCCAACGGCGATATGTTCCCAAATGACCCTACACAATGGAGTGACATGGATAACGATGGTTTCGGAGACAATCTAAACGGAAACAACGGAGATGTTTGTCCAGAAACCTATGGCAAATCTGAACTGCCAGGGGCTAGGGGGTGTCCAGATTCTGACAATGATGGCGTAGTTGACCCATATGATGCATTCCCTGATGATTTCTACCAACAAACCGACAATGATGGCGACGGATGGGGAGACAATCAAGATGTCCCAAACGGGGATGAATGCCCAGAGGAATACGGCACAAGTTCAAACATGTCAATCCACGGATGTCCAGACTCCGATGGTGATTCCTGGGCTGATTCAATCGATAAATTCCCTGAAGATGCAAAGCAATGGGAAGATACCGATGGCGATGGATGGGGTGACAATTACGGTTGGGTTAACAAAACGATCGCCGATGAAGTGAATGAAGGCTTATTCATAGTAATTCGAGACCAGTGGGGAGATGCATTCCCTACAGATGCAAGCCAGTGGTCAGATACTGATGGTGATGGCTTTGGTGACAATCAAACAGGAAGACTGCCTGATGCTTTCCCTGTTAGGGCTACACAGTGGGCAGACTCCGATGGTGATGGATATGGTGACAATCACGTCTTAGGATCTTTCCAACCAGATGAGTGCGAATTAAAGTACGGTGAGTCATTCACTGACTACTTTGGTTGCCCAGATTCGGACAAAGACGGTGTTTCAGACCAAACCGACCCATGCCCATACGACTCAACCATATCTATGGGAATAAAGGGGCAAGTAGCTTGTGCTTCGTTTGACGATGATGATGGCGATGGGATTCCAAATGAATTCGATATCGATTATGTCGGAAGTAGCGATGATGGTGGATGGGACATCGATAGTGAATTATTCATCCTAGGAGGATTGATTGTATTCTTGTTAGCAATTATCACCGTTGCAATGGTTGCAAAGCAAGCTGGTAAAAGAAAAGCGGCTTACAACAGAGCAGAAGAAATGAAAGTAAACGCTATGATGGAAGATGAGAATGAGAGAAGACAAGAATGGATCGACTATTACGTCGCGCAAGGCGATACAGCCAAAGCGATGGAATTAGGTTGGACTCCAACACAAGAAAAACCGCAATGGCAGCAATATCAAATGGAGCAAGAACAAGCGCAGCAGGAAGCAATTCCTGACATGTTTAGCCTTGATGATCTTTGATTAGTATTGTTTTGAGCGAGCCTTTTCTCTACGGGCTTTTTCAGCCAAACTATCATCAAATGCCAAAAAATCTAGTGAGTCCCATTTTTCGTCATCATCTAGTGCTAACAGGGCTTCGTTAGAGTTTAGTAAAGCATCAACCGTGATGTATGTGGGATTGGATCCATCGGGCATTTGGTATTGATGGCCTGGTAAAACCAGCCAATCTTTTGGTAGATTTTGCATAACTTTTCTTAGATGAAGTAATGATTTTCTTTGGGCGATTACATCTCCACCGAACAAATCCGTGCGACCGCAGCGGCCCAAAAACATGCAATCGCCACTTATTACGACGCCCTCACCGATGAAAGTCATGTGTCCGGGTGTATGGCCAGGTGTGCAGTGTGCTTCGAATACTAATTCACCAACTCTTGCTTGTACCGAGGTGAAATCATCATGTGTCCACTCTTCATTTGAAGGGCCATTCCAACCTCTTTTCCTCTCATTTTTGTGAACCCATATCGCCCTATCAGTTAGGCCTTCAACGCCCTTTGAATGGTCCCAATGAGAATGGGTCAACCACACGATTTCTAACTTCCAATCATTCTGTGTGCAGATGTCCAGCCAATAATTTTCAAAGAATGGGTCTATAATGCAAGCAATATTGGTTTTTTTACAAACAAGAAGATGGTTCAAATTATCCCAATCGCCTAACTGCGCCTGTAAAACAAGGATTTTTTCATTCTCGAATATGCAATCTGCCATCTTCCCTCACCAATAGGATGCACCAAACCCCTTCTAAGGGATGACGGACAAGAGTTAACCATGGGCCGAGAGCGCACGCTGGCAATTGTAATTGCTAATCTCTTCGTTTTGATGGCCGGAGTAGGCATGGCTCAATCGAGTCAAGTACAACTTGAATCAGAGATATCTAACGTCCCAGAAAAGGGCTGGTTTGGTTCTGGAGATATCGTCCAAGTGGAGGCTACACTTTCCAATCTAGGTGATGCTACTTCAATTACCACAGACCCATCTTGTGAGAATGTTCTAAGAATTTGGAAAGATAACCAATTGGTAAAGGACGGTAGCAAAGCCTGTGCAGGACAAAATAGAGGTTTGGACATCGGTGCAGGGGCGAGCTTGACTCTAGATTTCTTGTCATGGGATTTGACCGACGATAATGGCAATCAGGTTTTATCCGGTGATTATCAAATAGAGTACTTCATCCCAAATGAAGAGTTGTCATCTTTCAATACAGTGCAAGTTCAAACGCCAGTTATCGTTCCTGATGGAGTGACCCTAGAAATCAGTTCAACTGCAAGAGATGGAGTGCATAAATCCGGATCTCCATCGATTATTACTGTAAAATTACATAATTCAAACACTGATTCGGTTAATTTGGACTTTAGCGAATGCATGCTAAACTTCAATGACATGCTGATGGGAGAATGTGGCCCATCGTCTCTAGATGCGCACGAACTGGTCACTATCGACCAATTTACAATAATCCCAGAGACTGGAACAAACTCATACGAGATCTCTTTGGGAGATGGTGTTTTAACTCAACAATTAATCATCGAGGCTGTTGAAAATAATGAGATTACGTTCGATGAAAATCAGTATGAAAACCTAGACATAGAACTAGAGTTTTCTGGTGACGAACTATTCTATGAATTTGACATATTTGATTCTGAAATTATTCTAACGAACACTGGAGAGGATACCGTAGTTGTCAACTTCACAAACAGTTGCCGTGGAGAAATTTGGGTTGTAGATAAATTTGGAGATGTTGTTTACGATTCAAGAGACAAAAACGGCTGTGTTGAATTAGGGACACAGAACATCATTCCTCCAACGGAGAGCAGAAATATCCAGCAATCAGATTGGAACTTTTACGACAAGGATACTTGTTTGGTCACCCCTGGTGAATTAATTGTAATAGGCGAAATACCAGAGATGGGTAAATTTACTTCAGAGAGAATAAATTTCTACTATGAGTCAAGAGCGAATTGTGATACTCAAGACTTACAATTGATTAGTGAAATTACTGACATTGAAGATTTCACAATTTCATCAACTTTAGTTTCTGAAGAAGAAATTGAAATCACTTGGTTCACGCAATGTAACATGGAATTCATTTTGATGAATTTGACAAATGTATTGTTTGGTAGCCCACTGAATTGCGAAGATAATCTAACCAAAACAACACGATTCACAACACTGGATGTAGAAGATATCAAACTGGATATGAGTACTTACGAAGATGGAACTTATTTCATCAAAATAGATTCAATAAGTCAACCAAGATTCTCAATCACATCGAGTTTTGAATGGGTCAATCCAGATAAACAAGAAGAAGAGATTACTGAAGAAGAAGTTGGAGAAGTAATCGAATCGCGTTTTGTTGCAGGCACATGGGGTTCAACCTCAACCAACCTTGGAACTTGTTGGTTCCTAGACACTGCTGATGAAGGTATGCTAACTCTTCACTCCGCGCCTGGCTTTGTCACATGGTTACCAGAGATAGGATTGAGTGGACAATACATAGTGCACGAGACCGAACCTGCACCAGAATGTTCTGATTTCAGTTCGCCTTCCATAGTTATTGAAGAAATACTCACTGAAGAAGCGCCAGAAATAATTGTTGAAGAAAGTGAGGTTGAGCAAGAAATTGTCACGCCAATCGAAACTTTTGATGATGAAATAAGTCCGGTAATTATCACTGCAAGCGCCGTTATTGTGAGCACTGGAATCCTTTCTCTCTTGGTCGCATTCATATCTACGAATGAAAGCTTGAGAATTCCAACAACAGCGGCTGGATTATGGTTGCTTGGCTTGATAGGAAAAACCAACGAAACCAGTGATGGAAGATATCAGAGAGGGCGTCT